>Ga0116227_10009259_pt1 | contig 17977 bp, 18 predicted proteins | sample S1TSphgellanicum_FD_89693 | JGI IMG/M metagenome (GOLD analysis project Ga0116227, IMG submission 89693) | Host-associated microbial communities from peat moss isolated from Minnesota, USA - S1T2_Fb - Sphagnum magellanicum MG | ecosystem: Host-associated > Plants > Peat moss > Unclassified... | reverse complement strand
TCTCTTTAGTGTGATGGGATCAATGTATGGTGCGGTTTTGTTTATCGGTGTGAACAATGCATCAACAGTTCAACCTGTAGTGGCAATTGAGCGCACCATTTTCTATAGAGAAAGGGCAGCCGGCATGTACTCTGCAATCCCTTATGCCATAGCACAGGTAAATTTTTTTTATTACTTATTCTTGTCTCACAAACATTTATTAACAATTTTGCACGTTGCGAGATGACAGGTAAGATAATTGTGTATGTGAGAAAAATATAACTTTTGTTTTTATCTCACAATATTTATTAACAGTTTTGGGTTTTGCAACATGGGTGAAATTTTTCTTCTTTTTTTTGTATATGAGAAAAATAGAATTTTAAGAAAATGATCTCACAACATTGAGAAATGTGTTGTTTTGCAGGTGTTAATTGAATTACCGTACTGTTTGGTCCAAACTGTAATATATGCGTTGATCACATACTCTATGATTAATTTCACATGGACAGCACCAAAGTTCTTTTATTATATGTTCGTCATGTTCTTCAGCCTGCTTTACTTTACATATTATGGAATGATGACGGTGGCATTGACTCCCAATGGCCAGGTTGCTGCAATTGTCGCCTCTGGATTCTATTCCATTTTCAATCTCTTCTCTGGCTTTTTGATCTTCAGACCTGTAAGTAAAAACTTTCTAGAGCTGCAGAAATGAGTTTTTTTTCTTTTTTTTCACAATTTTTTCCCTTTCAGATTCTAGGAAGTGGGTTTTGTAATGCATATTTCTGTGTGTTTCAACAAGAGATGGGAACTGAAGATGTGGTGCAACTCAGTGTTTTCTGCAAAGCATGAATGAAAAAATGATTTTTACCCATGAATTTGTGCATACATACATCACTTCCTAAGTTTATCTGACTTGGAAGGGTTGGAAAATATGTCCCTAAAAAATCTGTTGGAAATTTTCTGTGCAGAAAATTCCAATGTGGTGGGTATGGTACTATTGGATATGTCCAATAGCATGGACTTTGTACGGGCTTATCATTACACAATTTGGTGATGTGACTACACAAGTATACCCAACGGGAGGGGGACCCGGGACCGGGATGGAAGTGCAGGCCTATCTTTCTGAGACGTTTGGATTTCACCGCAAGCTTCTAGGACTTGCTGTTGCTATGCCTGTTGTCTTCACTATCCTCTTTGCAAGTGTTTTTGCATTCGGTATCAAGTACCTGAATTTCCAACAGCGGTGAGTGAAAAGATTGTTTAGTTTAAAAAGTAGTAGTAGCCTAATTTAGCTGAAGTTTTAGGCCTATCTCTTGATTGGGTCATATTATTTTCCCTTTATTCATGGCCAACTCAAGACCCTAAACCCTAAACTAATGTGATTCTTGCATGGATAAAAATCATGGAGTGGTGACAGAATACATTTTTCAGAGAAAGTTAGTGTTGGAAATGCCTGATATGTAGGCCTATCTGTAGGTTTTGCTTTTTTTTTTACAACTGATCTATTGAAGAAGTTTTGCTTGTACCACAGCTAGTTTGACAACAGCTCTTTTGTGCTTGTAAAGTCATTTTGTACAATACTATGTATCAGTGTGCATGTAAGGTGATGTACTCTGGACAATACTTTGTATTCCTTCGCCCAATAATCTGCTGAATTAAAATGCATGGCATTCTCTCTAATCCCAGTGTTACCTTAATTTTTTTCCTGCCAAATTGTTAAGAGGAAACAACTGTAAAAAAAAGGTCAATTGATCAGTGACTTAGAGCTTTGAAATTTTTGTTAATATACATACATTTGAGTATAGTTGAAAGAGTTGAAATCCTTGATCAGAAAATTCATGTTTATCTGGTGCTTGAACACAATCTTTGTTAGCTTCAACCAATGGAAAGAAGATTTGTAACCAAAGGGTTTAGAGTAAACCTCAAGTTATTTGGGATGTTGTAACATGTAGCTTGATAATTATGCCCTCCAAAGATTCCATCATCAACACTAAATCATTGAATTTAAGTAATGGATGCACACAGAAATCATCAAGCTTTTTGTGAGATGAAAATCTTGTCCTGCGGTTCTGAAGTTTCTTAGTTTCTCAAACTCAGAATGGAACTGCTTGTTGTGCTTGTGGGTCTTGCTTGTGGATCATTTCCATTCATCTTGCCAGCTTTTAATTTCAATGTGTTTCAAACAACAAGTCAGTATTTAACTTTCATGAGTTCTTTTCCAATGAATTGCCTATTTCATTGGGCTCCATTTGTCTAGTAATGTACTGCTCACTATTTTCTTTTATCAAGTTTTGTCCCTTAAGCTTGTAAGAGGAAATCAACCCACACCTAATAAGTAGGGCCTCCCACAGTCTACACATCCAAGTTATTTCCCCATCAACATAATCATGAAATCCTATGTAGTGTAGAGTGTGGATTATAAGGTAAATGTCACCATATGGGCCAATCATTGTGACCAAGCAATCAAAAAACAATAATATTTCTTTATTGAGGTTTTCAGTGAGCATGTAGAATGTGGATATTTATAGGTCCAAACTCAGTTTCACACTATTTAAAGCCTAACCCTAAATCATTTAAATCATTGTCTACAGTTGCTGTTGGTGGACCTGCTCTAACCCCCCTTTGTCAGATGTGTGTTTCATTTCATTTTCTACTGGCCATGTCATGGCTCCACTTCCAAGTCGTATCAACATTCAATCAGGAAGAAATCTATCTATTAGATAAAGTTGGCTCTAAGTTTGATAATTGAAGCATGATCTTTCACAAAATCATGTTGCTTACATGTGTGGAATTGAGAGAAATTATTCTGCACTCCTGGAGGGGTCCTCATCCAGGTTTGCAAATATTTGTGAGAAACTACCTAGTAGCCATGAAAGACAAGGGGGCTTTAAATCCAAGTGGGTATCTGGTAACTTAATCAAGTTACAAATTGAAGAAGTTCTCACAATTCTACTCTTCAATGGCATTAGCGTCTTTGGAAGTTGAAAACTTTGATGCAAGTTGCAAAGAGTATACCGAACAGAAGAACAAGGCCAATATGCCAAATGACAATGTAAGGTAAAAAGCTATGGTGGTACCCAAAGTGTTGGCGAAGAAAGTCGCTAACTGTCATCTTCTCTCCATTAACATACACAAATGTCTCTATGTCACCAAGCTGGGAGACAATCAAACCATAGAGGGTCCAGGCTGTAGGTGAAATCCAGTAGAACCATATCCAGTAAATAGGTATTTTCTGTATTCCAAAAAAATTAATTTTATATTAGTGTTTGCAACTTTGCATTTTCACTCTCCACATAGCAATTGAGTCACCAAACAACCTAGTCTTTAAACAACTCAATGGCTTTCATGAAAGAACTGACAAAGAACCAGCAGTTAGGGTAGGTTCTTTGACCCAGCCCAGATCTTTGATTTTTTTTTAGAACACTGGTTAAGGGTCAGAAACCGGTTCTCTTGATTTTGAGAACAGATAGTCAAGCATCCACATACCTTACCCTAACCTGCCAGTTCTTACTTTGAGAAAGAGAAAACCACCCAACATGGATGTAAAACCTTTATCCTTCAGCACTGATGGTTATGCTTTATGGAGAAAATAGTGAACTGTAATGCAGGATTTGGAGCAAGGGAGCATACCGGACGAGGAATCAAAAACCCAGAGAATAGATTCCAGAGACCATAAAAGGCAGTTGATATAATTGCAGCAGCAGGAATATTAGGAGTGAATGCGACAGTCACCATACCCCAATACGTGAAATACAATAGAGCAAAATACATAAAGAAAAGAAAAAGGAAGAATTTGGCAGCCGTCCACTCAAACTGAATCATGGCATACACTATTGTGCCATATATAAGTGACTGCGATAGCACATATGGCCATTCCACTGTAATCTGCAACTCCAAGAGGGAAAGAAATGTCAATTGAACAATTGTGACAAAATGGAAGAAAATACAGAAAATGGGAAGATTGAGTCCAGTTCTTCTCCTACAGGACAAAGTACTGTTTTTTTGGTTTCCCTGGTGAAATTTCACAAAATTTTGACCTCAACAAATTAACAGGAACTTTCTATTGCAAATGCACTGATTTTTTTTAAGAGGTCAATATGTTTTCTTGGAAAAAAATTGTGGAAAAGCTTCGCCCCATTTGGACACAGTTTAGGAGTAGGTTTTCTGCAGCTTTGACAGTTTCCTAAAAAAGCTGTTGCTAATTAATGCTAAATCTTTTTTGGGATGATCGCTAAACGCACATAGTTTATTCACCGAAAATTGCACTTTTATGAAGATCTGCCAGGTTTGCGAAAATGCTACATCAGAAAACTGAAAAAGAAAGAACACTGGGACAAAGATACACCATGTGTGTGTCATGCACCTGTGCAAAAGAATAAGGGAATGTTGAATACATTCCAGCTGCACGCTCACGGTAAGAAACATGGCGTTCCACTGACACTACTGGCTGAACGGATGATGAATTACTCACACCAACAAATAAAACTGAAGCATACATAGCGCCCATTAAATTGAACAGATCTTGCTGCTGTGACCTGTTTGACAACATGATGAGCAATTGTGAGTAATTATTAGGTACCACATAGAAGAGAGAAAGCCCTAAACCCTGAACCCTGAAATCCTAAAACCCTAAACCCTAACTGGGGGATAGGATGATGAACTTTGTTCCAATTGAGGGTGTACCACCTACCTGTTGTGACCCAGACCCCAGAAAATACTTCCAAGAAGAAGGGCACAAATTATGGTGAAGAGAAGGCGGACAACATTGTAGAGGGGATTACGCCAATAAGAGCAGTGCTGTTTCCACGAGCATGCCAAGCATTGCTGCCAAAAGGACTGAGCATATTTTGTTGGAAAAGAAAGATCTTCTGCATCTGGTGCTGGTGAGCTCAATTGCTTGACCAAGACTTCATTACGTCTGCAGTGAAACAAAGAGCTAGATTCAGTGTCCAAGAGGTGACCAAGACATTCTTCCAAGGGTCAACAGATGGGGGTTAGGTCCTCTGAACTACCACCTTCTGTTCTGGGTGCAGCAGCAAAAAGAATTATCAAAATCTGTAAACACCCAAACTGCTGATGGGCATGGAAAAACACTGCAAAGATGTATAATATCATGCTTCACTTACTGGTTCAAAGGTGATTTGGCATATACTTCCGCAAAGTCAACATGGAGATTAGACTCAGATCTCTCGGATGTAAGATCAAGCACCCATGTTGATGGGTTAAGTCCTTCCTTAATCTTTGGAACACCTGGCACTGCTTCAAAGTACTCAATCAGCTTGTGGGAGTGACGACCAAGAGGGCCTGCATATACAACTTGTCCTCCTTGCTTCAGCAGTAAGAGCTGCAATCAATCACAAAAAAAACATCATGGCATAAGTAACTAGTTTTTCCCTCCACTTTAAAACATTTTCTCTTTTTGAAGTGTGACAATTGGGATTCTCCACTCTTCCTTACCTCATCAAAAGACTCAAAGATATCGATACTGGGTTGATGAATGGTGCAGACTACAGTCCGGCCAGTGTCAACTGTGTTTCGAACAGTTCTCATCACAATGGCAGCAGCTCGAGCATCAAGACCTGATGTTGGCTCATCCATGAATATTATGGATGGATTGGCAACTAACTCAACTGCAACTGTGAGCCGCTTCCTCTGCTCTGTTGAAAGTCCTGTGACCCCTGGAAGGCCAACTAGGGCTAATCGCAAGGGTGTCAGCTCAACCAATTCCATCACCTCCTCCACAAATGCCTGCAATTGTGAAACAGACCCAAGAACCAAACAAACCAACTCACAAGCTAAATATGACGCTCCTGTCTTTTCAGAGTCCCACTGCAAAATCTAACAACATGCCCATGCTCTAACTTGTGTTGAAGAGGACAAAACCAGACTGTTGCTTACCTTCCTGACCTTTGCATTCACATCTTTAGGAAGGCGCAGCCACGCAGAGTAAAGGACTGATTCATAGACGGTCACATGTGGTGAATGTATATCAAATTGCTCACAATAGCCAGAAATCCTGGCAAAAGTTTCCTGTTTTTTAGGAAACCCAGAGATGAAAATTGAGCCCTCAATGTAGCCCCCAGTTTTCCGTCCTGAGAGAACATCCATTAGGGTTGTCTTTCCAGCTCCACTCACACCAACCAATGCAGTTAAAACCCCGGGTCGGAATGCCCCACTTATATCTCGGAGCAGCTGCAGCTTTTCACCAGTAGCTCCTTGAGCTTTCATCTCCTGCAACAAATTTATTACTAAAAAAAATAATAGCTTCATAATGCTGATTCTTGCTCAGTAGTTTGTAAGCAGAAAACCACCACAAGTAATGCATAACCACAAATACTAAAAAGGGCTAGGAAATTTAATTCGCAATGTGGGTATGATCATTGGACAAACAACCTAAACCTGAGACCTGCATGCCAACAGATTCTTAGCCTAATCCAAGAAGCATGGACTTACAGCAGGCATGTCAATGGCATAGCTGATATGGTGAAATGCCATGGCGAGTGGCTGAAATGGTAAAACCATTCCTCTCTTGGCTTTGACTCCATTCGCCAAAGCAACTGCATCAAATCTGTCGGAATTTGCTGATGAAATGCTTGAACGCCTCAGCTGCTCTGGGTTTGTGAGTCCCGACAGCCCTGGGAAACCACTCCACATTCAGTATATACCCAGACAAACAACAAACATTTTTCCAATGGTTGATTAAAAGACAAATCCTTCAAGAAGAACAAAGACGGGTAAAGTGGGCGGTGGCCTACTATTGAATTCATTCAATTGGTGTATGTTATCACTGTGACCCAAAGACCCATCTTGTGATTTTCCATCCACACCCATCCTATTCGCATTTTTCTCCTCCAGAGCTTCCCTAGATAATACTGCATTTGGTTTCCCAATTGCTGCACCAGGCAGGCCATGGTATTGCACAATATTAGATTGCTATCTTTCCCTCTCCCACCAGAGCATTCACAAATCTTATTTTGGAAAATAAAGACCTCCCGAATGCAGAAATACCACAAAAGTGAGAATACATTTGCAGGCACAACAGTACTAATCCTCCTACCCTAAACCCTAAACCCTAAACCCCAAACCCTCCTGGTGAACAACAAGAATGTTCTTAATAACAAAAGTGAGCATAATTATCAAAACCCATATGAAGGAGTTCAATAGAAGCTTTTTTAAAACTTACGGTTCAGGACTTTGAGGAAGAAGCAAAAAAGCAAATTGAAGAGAATGGAGTATGCAAACAAGGCGCCCACCCCAAGCCAATACCAGTAGCCTCTTTCAAATATTCCACGAGTTGACAAGATCTCTCTACCCAATGTTGTCGTATTTGAATATGGCTAGTGGGAAAATCACAAAAAGATTCGTTACCATCATCAGAATTTGTAACTGTCATTGCATTTTGGAGATATGAATCTCCCTCCCAATACTCATAAATTAAAGGACACTGGAACCAGGAAAGAAACAAGGTGAAACCTTCAATGAAGTCAAAGAGAAATGGATATCAATGCTACTGAGTCATGAAAGACACATAGAGTTGCAAGTCAAGACAGCTTGGAGTGCAGTTTACCTTGTCCCATCGTGGAGCAAGAAACTCATTCACCGTAATGGCATTTTGGGCATATGAGAGCGGTGATATCCAATAGCCCCATATCCACCATGGATGAACATTCTCTGTGTCCTCACACAATTCCCATGGGTAAGAACCAATGTCAATGGGCAGGTATCGACTTTTGAAACATACCAGCCGGTACCCATATTGAATCTTTTTTTTAATTACATACCAGCCAGGTACCATTGGTATTGGATCTTTTTTAAATATTCCATACCAGCCTGCTACTGGTATTGTTTATTTTTTAAACTTTCATACTAGCCTGGTCCTGGTATTGTATTTTTTTTTTAACTTTCATACTAGGCTGGTCCTGGTATTAGGATTGAAGGATTGGCTAGTATGATGCAGGTCTATACCTGGTATTGAGATTGGTACAGCCCTGGTATGAAGCTGGTAATACTTCAAGCCCCTACCAGGCAGGTACTTATAGGAGGCTGGTATCGCCTCAAGCCATACCCGTCTGTTCGGTTTTTTGTTACCAGGACCAGTACCAGTCTATATACCAGGGTTCAAGCTTGATACCCATCTGACATTGGTAAGAACCTGACAATGTTTGACTCTCAATTGCACAAAGCCTCCTATGGAACAGGTTATAGTGAACCAGAAAATGATCCACATGTGAGGTAAACCACAGGAAGTTGACTGGGATCAGCTACATGGCATGGCATGGCAGGCAGGTCACCAACAAAAGATGGAAATGGAATTCAGTCAAAGAGTAGTAGGGCCATGTGTGTACTTCTAGAAACAATGAAGCCTCCAAGGGTAACCACAACTATGACGGCAAAGGCTCCACAAGCTTGAGCAATGATCAGGAGCCGAGCAATAGAAGCAATTAAGCGGAATAGCCCAAGTGCCATCTGATGCATTGCCACTAAAAGCAGCCATTGTCGGAAAAATCTGCACTTGTCTCATCACAAAAGTACAAATACTTTATCCCCAATCCTGCTGCACACAAATCTCATCTATTGTAACATGACAAACTCCGAATCTAGAGACATGTCCCTTGATGTCATACCCATGAAATGCTTGATAACCTAGAAAAATGAGAGGTTTGAGCTCTCTTTGTTTACCTGCTAGCCTCAGGTGCAAAACCAATAGTCCAATATGTGATTGCAACCCAAAGGAAGGACTCATAAACCGATACAGGAAGGCGCAAAATATAAACTGGGAGTGCAAAAGACCAGGCTGGATAGAAGTAGAGGTCTCGTTGCTTGTAGTAGACAGGAAGACGAGAGATGATCAATGCCATTTCAATCAACCCACTGAACATAAGGTTGACAAGAGCAAAAAAGAGCGCTCCCAAATATACGCCACCACTTGTGACTGAATCTGGATGGAGTGATGTCCGCAGAAACACTGACATGGTGATTGTTGATACCAGACTTATCTGCAACAGGATATTCCAGTCACAGGTCATCATCCCTTCTTCCTACTAGATCATGAATGTTTTGCAGCTGCTTGCCAATGGGTCACAAGTAGACAGAGTATTAACTCAAGCAAATCAGAGATCTATATTTGATTGGTAACTCCAAACCTGAACTATTCTGAAGATATAGACAACTTTTGTGCGCATCATGAGGAGCTTCTCTCTCGTGAAACAGGCTTGGAAAACCTCCCAGTTGCTTAGCGCATATTTTTGCGTAACAAGAGCAGCAGGATGACTTTTCCCCTTCTCAAAGGGAATTCCCAGCTCTTGATCAAGTTTCTCTCCAACATGGAACTTTGCAAAGCCTTCTGCAAAAGCCTTAACTGAGACGTAACGGTATGGCACGCTCCTGTCATACCAGTACTGCTGTTGATCTTTCCTTGATGTCACCTGCAAACAACATCAAGGAGTTTAACACACAATTGATGCAGAAAAAATTCAAATAATCAGAGGCCAGTTTTGGGGTTAGTAATGTATGGACACTTGAATCATCATGTTTTCTAAATCATGATGATTTGACACTGATAAAATTTAGCAAGTTAAAAAATTCTCACCCACCTCCTGTAAGAAATCAGCAACCGCTTTGCGCTCTGGGCACTTGAAGCCCATTGACTCAAAAAAATCAGTCACCAGGTCTCTTGGTCCTTGGTAAACAATCTGGCCTTCTGACAGCAAGATGAGGTCATCAAAAAGCTCAAACGTTTCAGGTGCCGGCTGTAAGAGTGAGACAACCATTGTGCTTTCCATGACATGCACTGATTGGCTCAAACATTTGATGATCCGATATGCTGTGGTGCTATCTAGACCTGTTGAAATCTCATCCATGAATACAGCTTTGGCAGGACCCACCATCATTTCACCTGATATACCAAACACAAAAAACACAAAAACCTTAGAAACAATGATGGTAAGCTCATGACAGGAATCTGATCGAACACTCCCAGCTTGCATTGCATGATGATCTCTCATTCAAGTGTTGCACTGTGTGCTCTCAGAGAGAGTAGTATACACAAACTTTGCACCAACACAAGATCAACAAGACATTCAAAATAAAATTCCTTGCAATAACTGATTGAATAATTGGATCGTGAAGCTGCCCACCAGTATTGGCACGCTTTTTCTGACCCCCTGAAATGCCACGTCTCATTTCATCTCCAACAAGGATGTCCGCACAGATTTCCAGATCTAGAATCTATAGTTCAGACAAATTCAAGCCTTTAGCATTTTTGCATAACCCACTGAACCACCCAGATTTTCTAGAGTTTGCTTGAGCATCAACAGCAGCTTTTTTCTTCTCATTGATCAATGAACACAACCCAAACTCTCAGAAATGATTTACAACAATCCCGAGAGCTTGCCAAACCTTAAGCATGTAGTCCGTCACCAGGCTTGTCTCTTGGCCTTGCACTGCTGTAGCCTACAAAAAAATGTCAAGCAAAAGCTTTTTCCATGTTGGAATACACACAACAAGACAATCACATATACATATATCTTCTTCACATACCTAAGTTATGTCTTCTGAGTTGTTAAAGTCTGGAATTCCATGATTTCTTACATAAAACACATGGAAAAAATACTGCTTCAAGTGAAAAGTTTAGGAGAGAGGTATGAGTGCCTCATGACTTTAATACCTTCATGAACATATCAACATCTGCATCAGGGAAAATCCCCGCCTCCTTCTCCCTTCTTAGAAGCTCTTTCAACATGTCTGAGAAAGCCAAGCCACTTAGCTCAAATGAGAAAGGAACCACAGTCAGTTAAAAACAAACTCACTGCAGTAGTTTTAACAATGACATAGAACACTGCAATGTTCCTTCTGCTTAGCATGGGGACAGGCTTTTGAACTTGATTGCACTGGGAGGTAGACTTTGCAGGATTGAGAACTTTCTCAGCTCATCTCCAAAGGAGTGCTTGTACACAGGATTGAACTTAGAGCTCAAATGACATGCAGAAAAAAAAGGGGCCCAATAAAGAAGGGCTTACAAGAGCAGATGGGAAATTAGGAGGCAGGGAGACTACATACTGGGTGGTTGTCCTGACAATGGAAATGTAACACTCACCAGATGCAGGACCAACACCCTGGCACTGACTAGAGAAATCGAATGTTTCTCTCACAGTCAGTTCTCCCAGCTGCAGGTCTTGTTGACTAATGTAAGCTGCGGTTCTTTGAGGCACAAACTCATGCATTTCATGTCCATTGTATGTCACCTTCCCTGAAGTCTTCAAGCAATGAGCACCCATAATAAAACCAGAAAATTCTCAGGCTGATTCCCAAACAAAGTAATAATGAGTGCAGATTTTTGAAATAAAAGCATACTCCAATTTAGCTACTTTAACATTTCACAATGGAGATGTGGGGCCTAGCAAGCATGATTTGAAGGTAGTTTGATTTTCTCAAGAAAAGATGGAGTATTAAATCCATGGTCTAGGCAAGGTAACAACAGAATGTTGTTTCTCTGAATTCTGTGTCAAGGGTAGATTATCTGACCTCCAGAGATTCACTCAATCTTCCTGCTAGGGCTAACAGCAAGGTACTCTTGCCTGCGCCTGGAGGTCCCAAGAGTAGGGTTATCCTGCCAGCAGTAATTCATATGCAAAATTAGAGCAAGTGAGTGATTTGCAGCAAGTATTATTTCAACTTCACCATTACCAAAACATTTGAAATCCTGCACCCGAAGATTGCTGACAACAGAAAAACATTTAACGGGTCATCATCGGTTTCAAGGACTAAGCTTGGAAGCTGAGATTAGTTCAAAATTATTCAGACTTGAAGGACTCTCTGACGCTCAAGAAGTAAACTTCCGGAGGTTTCTAGTCTGGAATAAACCTTCCAGGTTTGATGATCCCACTGACATCATGAAGAATGTTTAGAGTTGTCTTTTTGATAGTTGACAGATGGAGTTTGCTCAGGAGAGCCTGCAGCACAGAAACAGCATTTTTAGAACATTGTGGTCAATCTGACTGAAACAAAGAGACATAGATTTTTGTCCATTCTATAGGTACACTTTGAAGATAACAAGTAACCATAACCTTAATTTCAAAATTTGCCCTGTAGAGGGGTCTCACACAAAACCCACAAAAGAAGTTCATTGGGAAAATTTGATGCCTGGTATAATAATATCCATCATACTTTGCCAAGCAAGGCATACCTCAGCCAATGTCAACAAGAAATTTGGAAGAGTTGGCAAGGCTCTGCTCCCAACATGCACTTCAGCACAGATATCCAAGTGTTCAAACCGAACTTCAATCTTGGGAAGCTCAATCCCAACCCTGAAATTCAAAGCAGCCCCATTTTTCCAAAAACAGAGAAATCAACCTTTGATGGGAATACCAGGGAGCTGATGTCCAATTTCCCAACTGAATCAAACAAGACCAAAGAGGATTCTGGTGCACTGCTTATAGACAAAATTAAACCATAACCGCTGCAATGGTAAGTCATATCCTACCCCTTATGGTCTTATCCCCCCACAAGCATCAAGGAGATAAGGGACACTGTCAGAATAATGCCACAATTGCAAGATTCAACCTGACTCAACCCTAGAGCCTTAGCAAGTAAGCAGGAGGGAAGGGCATATGCAATATTAGGGATTACTATTTTGTAAAGTGACTCAGAGAATTTTCCCAGTGTATTCGGAGTGCGCCTTCTATCTCTCCTCTTTCAAGGCAGGATCTTACACCTACTCCTTAAGAGTGGGAGGGAAATTGCACCGATAAGGAGTCATGCAATTCTTTTAGGTATAAGATCCCTCCCACTCTTAAGGAGTAGGCAGAAGAACCCTCCCCTACACCACCTCTGACTCATGATCTACATACGTTTAAGTTCACAACATTCACCTTGTGCCTTATGGTAGGTAAAGTGCCCACATGATAACGTTTGCCTTGTGCTTTATGTGTAGGGTAACACCCTTGGACAAGAGCATTACTGTGCAAGGCAATAGCCAAGTGCTGGTCTGATTCCACCAATGCACTTGTCCAAGGGTGTTACCCCATGTAAAGATGCTGCGGAAAATTTCTTTTCTCTTTCTACAACCAAGATCTGCAGAGAATGGAAGAACTTGCTCCAAGAACAGAAAATTAGAATGCAGAAGATCCCGCCATATTGGAAACTCACTCACTTCAAGAATCAAATAACCTCCTCCCTTAGGGGGCTGATGGCTGGAAATTCCAGTTTAGAACATGGCCTCCTCTGAGTACACTTGGAAATCTCCTGCAGGTCTTTATGATGGGATAAATTAAGCCCATGGATGGAGGGGCAGGGGACTTTCCCAAAATGCAGGGCTAGACTTGGCTACTGCCTCATCTGTCCTAGGCCCCTTGCCAGGGACTTTACCTTACACTGAGGGAAAACCCTAAACCCACAGCAGGGAAAGGGAAGGGAAGAGAGACGCTATTACACACCTGTCGATGCGGTTGCGCAGCTTGAGAAGAAGATGCTCGTTATCCTCTTCCGTTTCTTTGAGGATCTTGGACATGAGCTTCTTGCGATCTTGGTGGCTGAGCTGCGTCACGTCCACTTCTTCAGTCACGGCATTTCCGTTTGCTTCCACAGTTTTGAAGAGGGTCTTTCGCACGCGGTCGTAGGACGGGAGCTTCTGCAATGCTGCCCATCTAACAGCCTCTTCGTCTTCTGGCTGTCTCTTGGCCGCAGATGAGCGCGAGAACACATTCTCTTCTCCTTGTCCGTCTTCTTGCCCGTCCATCCCGGGCAATATGTTCGACCCTTGGGTACCATCACCGATCTGCACTTGTACAGCATCATCATCCGCCATGATCTTCTCACTCTCCCCCGGTCCACCCCAGTCACAAAAAAACTTCACAATCCTCAGAGCTCCAACTGCCTTCTGGGAAACTCTCTACTAGCTAGCAAGCTAGATGGGTCGCTGTGTCACCTTGGCTTCATGACCAGAAAAGCTACTGTTTCTCATCAATTCACGGAGAATTTACCAAGAAAGGTGGAGCAGAGCTGATCAAGGATGCTATAATTCTAGCTCCCTTGACAACGACCACAATCAAAACTCCGAACCATAAATTCACATCACATACTTCTTATACTCGCACCCAAACACACACACACACACACACACAAGAGCAAATAGAAAATCTATGGCGTATAATCTACTAACTACTACTGAGAAAGCTCGCAGCTCCCCCTGCAGATTCATCAACAAACGACCTGACACAATGGAAGAAACATACAAGAAGAAAACTCACATCTTACACAAACGATCAGACTAAAAAATCTGTTGTGGCACTTTTGCAAAAACTAAAACTACCCATCATGAGATCAGCTCCTAAGAGACATTCTGGGGCCCGCCTTGCAAGAAACACTGCTCCAAACTCATCTTCACCTTTTTGCACAAAACTAGTTCACCCAAAACTAGTTCCAAGAGAAATATCTCTCTCTCTCTCTCGCTCTCTCTCTCTCTCTTCCTTTGCTGTGTCTCCTGAACTTAAATGATGATCAGTTTTCTTATCCATTGTGGTCCCCACTTGGGATGCCTGCAACATTGTGATGCAACACCTGGCCTGCACCCTTCCTTCCTTCCTTCCTTTCTGGACCACCAGCACTCGTGTTCCCTTTTCTTTGTCTCTTTTGCGCACTGTCTGGTCTGAGTGTACCCCAGATTCGCCCACCAGCCCAGCATGAAGGATGGATGTGTGGATGGTCAATGGCCTGGGAAACAATTTTCTGTTGGCTTTCCACTTCCCTAGTGTAAAAACCTCCCACAAGATTGGTAGTGTATTTGGAAGAACACAATGGAGAAATCAGCAAAGTCACCCTGTCTTCACCCTCTGTCTTTGGGCCTCCTTTCAACCCGTAACCCCTCTTTTAGTGGTATCCATAAAGTAAGGAAATTTTATTAAATCTCAGTATGAAATGCTGAAACTCAGTACGAAATGCTGAATCTCAGCATTTCATGTACAAGGCAAGGTGGGAGAGGAACTATAGTTAGCTGTACAGGTAGGAGCAGTGAAAATCTTTGTAGCAGCAGTGGAGGCGCTCAGGAAAAAAGAAAGACAGGGTGAAACTCAGGAAACCATCAGTTTCACCCCCCTTGAATGCTAATGTACACTTTTGCAGGTTTTTTTTTTAATCTCACCCTGTGCATGACCAGACTCAGGGTACTGGTGCTGTCTTTTCCTCACTTTACGGATATCTCTCGTTCCTAGTGTACTAGTGGTAACCCGTGCCTGCAAGGCACAGACGGTTTTAGAAATTTTAATTAACTAAACCTTCAGGTCCCGAAACCGCCTATAACAGGTCACCCGGTTTTGGGGACAGGTTCTCTCTCACTCTCTTTCTCTCCTCGACTCTTTTCTTTTCTTCCTTTCCCATCTTTACCGCAGCCAGCCAGCATCTCCTCCCCAGAGACGTACCCCTTCCCGACGGGCAGTAAGTAAAAGAAAAAGAAGAGTGAAAAAGACGGGAGCCACCTGTGTCTGTCTTCTGTGCGCTGAGAGAGAGAGAGAGAGAAATATTTATTAAATTTAGTTAGTTAGGACAAAAGAAGTAAGAGATAAGTAAAAGACAGACAAACAGACGCACGCAACAAGCGAAATTATATATAAGACTAGTGGTAACCCATGCAGGCACAGACGGTTTTAGAAATTTTAATTAATGTAAAATACTAATTAAATTAAACTTTGTTAATGTCTCTGTTAGTTAACGTAGATGTTTTTGTTAATTAATTTTTCCCTACTACTCCCCCCCTTCGCCCCCCAAAAGTCCCAAAGCGACACCATCACCAACCGGTGACCGCCGTCATCCGGTCACGATCCACGTCGCTTCAAGTCCCGAAACCGCCTATAACAGGTCACCCAGTTTTGGGGACAGGTTCTCTCTCACTCTCTTTCTCTCCCCGACTCTTTTCTTTTCTTCCTTTCCCATCTTTACCGCAGCCAGCCAGCATCTCCTCCCCAAAGACGTACCCCTTCCCGGCGGGCAGTAAGTAAAAGAAAAAGGAGAGTGAAAAAGACAGGAGCCGCATGTGTCTGTCTTCTGTGCGCTGAGAGAGAGAGAAAAAAATATTTATTAAATTTAGTTAGTTAGGACAAAAGAAGTAAGAGATAAGTAAAAGACAGACAAACAGACGCACGCAACAAGCGAAATTATATATACGAATGAGGGCAACCCATGGCTACGCCACTCCAGCCACTCGTGGCACCTCACCCGGCCCCCCGCAGCAGCTGCCCTAGCCTGTTTTTTCAAAGAACACGAAGCAGGGGCTCTTAGGGTCTGAAATATTTAAAGGACCTGAACCGGTGGTTCTTTAAAGACTCAAAAGGACCACCCAACACTGAACCGGACCTGTGTTCGGCTATCGGTTCTTCAATATTTCTGAAATCGAGAACTGCCAGTCGCGATGCTTTGAAAAACAAAAGAACCTCCGGTTCTTTCTCATTAAAAAACATCAGAATCAAAGAACCGTCGGTCTAGGTTCTTGTTTCAAACTTTTTTTGAAAAACAGGAACAGACCCCGATGGTTATCAGGTCGGTTCTCAGGATTCATAACAGCCGTTCTCCCAAACAAATCAAAGACAGCTGTTATGAATCCCTAAAAAAAAAAATTCAGTGTTGGTGAATAAAAGAGTGCACGTGTATAGGGTCTAGGTCAAGGCCCTAGAGAAATAATTTAATTTTTAAAATTAATTTTTAAAAAAAAAACAAATTCAGTGTTGGTGAGTAAAAGAGTGCATCCTCGTTTCAGGACCCTAACGACGGGTTTTCTCTCTAAGGACCTCGTTTCAGGTCCCCAACGACGGGATTTCTTTCTGGGAACCTCGTTTCAGGTCTGTCTCGAGGTCTGAACCGGGTATTGAGAATCTCGATTCAGGTGTTTTATCGAGGATTTTGGCCACCTCGGTTCAGGTCCTCGAAGGTTTTGAAGACCTCGCTCATTTCAAGACCTCGTCTTGTTTTTGTCACCACAGACAAACGGACAAACACCATGTTTGCTTTTATATATAGGATGATTTGGAAAGAACACGATTCCTAGTGTTTTTGGAGGGACACTTCCAAAGTGTAACAACCCGTGGGGCATTTTGGAAAATGGGAATGCTCGCACTTGAGAGCATTTTGTTTTTCTCGAAATGCTTGGCATCGGTCTTTTTTCTCTTTTTGTTGGTCTTTTAATACTCAGTGTGTACCCATCAGATACCCATCAAGCATCTCATGAAAAAAATTTAATTACTAATTTTTATTTGTGTAAACACCCCTTGGCTTCACCTCATATGGGCCAGTATTCTGGTAATGCCATTGGCCTTGGGTGTTACCCTACACTAGTTAACAAAACAAAGAAGGCATTTCACATGTGTCAACTATAAGCCATCTACTTACTTATTAGTTATCTATTTTGTACCTATCTACCTACTTAAATATTAGAAACCATCTACTCACCTAATAGTGACCTATTTTTGTACCTATTGAGCTACTTTGTACAGAATGGGTGACCAAGGTGAAACCAGATATTAACTCAGTTGAGGTTCATCCACAGCTGAGTCATAACAGGCATCCAGTGGATGGTGCCTGGTGGGTGCTGGCGGTGGTTTGGTCTGGCCCACACTTCACTTCCCTCCTGAGGATGCTTTTATTATACTAGTCGGTACCCGTGACGGTCGGACACAATCCGCCCGTGCCTGCAAGCCCGCGTTGCTGCATTTGGCTCTCAGGACATTGGGTTTCAGAACCTCGGTATTTGGCTCTGAGGACCTGAGTTTCAGGACCTCGATAACCGGACACTATGTTTCACTCTCAGGACCTGGGTTTCAGGACCTCGATAAACGGACACTGGGTTTCACTCTCAGGACCTGAGTTTCAGGACCTCGATAAACGGACACTGGGTTTCACTCTCAGGACCTGGGTTGCAGGACCTCGATAAACGGGCACTGGGTTTCACTCTCAGGACCTGGGTTTCAGGACCTCGAAAGCTCTCCATCCTACGGTCGTCTTATCTTTTTCCCGT
>Ga0116227_10009258_pt1 | contig 17980 bp, 10 predicted proteins | sample S1TSphgellanicum_FD_89693 | JGI IMG/M metagenome (GOLD analysis project Ga0116227, IMG submission 89693) | Host-associated microbial communities from peat moss isolated from Minnesota, USA - S1T2_Fb - Sphagnum magellanicum MG | ecosystem: Host-associated > Plants > Peat moss > Unclassified... | reverse complement strand
TTCTGAAATATTTTTTAAATTGTTAATAATTAATGTTAAATAATTTTAATAATTTTATTTTAAATTTTGTGATGGAGTCATACTGGCGATTCATGCTTCTGTTGGTAAAATTTGTGAGATCATCCACAAGAGGAATTAGCCAAATTTGGCTACAGGTAGAAGAGGAAAGTAGAAAACTTTACAAAGCCTGTTATATCTATTTTGGGGACCTAAATAGAACCTATTAATGTGTAATAAATATGGGGATTTCAGCCCCCAAAAAAATCCTTTGGGCAACTTTGCACTTTTTTTTGCAAAAAATCTTTTGTATGTTCATAGGTCACATAGGATTTCTTTTTGTTGCCAAGCGGCAAAAACTCACTCAGAATTAATTAATTAATTAGTCAATTAATCATTATAGTAAAGAAAAAATAATGTCCATATGTACAACCTACTTGCACCTACCTACCTACCATCCACTCATTAACATGGCCCTACCTATGTAGGCCCACCTACCTAGCTTCTATAGACTAACAACAAACTACACCTACCAATGCAAAAAGATTTGATGTTGTTTTTGCAATATCCAAATATTGTAAAAACTTTGTCGTCCTTCATTTAAGCCTCATGGGCCTACATACCTTTAACCCTTCAATGCTAATAAGAAGTGAACCTACATTGTATGTATTATTACATTGGGTGCACAAAGGCATATTACAATACCTACATTTGGGATACATTCCAAAACTATCACCAACCTAACAATAAAATTTCAGAGGAAAATGGACCTAAAATACAACATTTTAAGCCAACTTTTGAGGAAAAATTAGAATTTTTTTTTAATGCTGCAATTATATAAAATCATAAACTTTGAAACTTGATAATTAAATACATGACAATTAGATCATGAGCCGACATCATTAAAAACATACTACAAATAAAGTAAGTAGAGAACAAAATTAAAACAGTTGATTCAAATGCATTCAAACTTTCTTCTTTGAAATAATCTAAACACATAACTATAGTTCTAGATATAGTTAGGAACAGAAAGATTTAGCAAAAAAATGTTAAATAGCTATAAAATAAAGTGACAACAATTAAGAGTGCACCAACATTGAACAATAGGATGGTTATTTCATATACAAATGTCATTTCTCACCCTAAGTGATAATGAATATTAAGACTAACCAAGATTATACAAAATTTGCAAAACGAAAACAAGTGTGTACAAGAAGATGATGGACAAAAACGTATGTCCACAAAATCCAAAAGGCCAAAACTAATTTCTTGCATAATGATATTAATTTTTTTACTAATGTGCTTTAAATGGAGACTCTTAATTAGATGTATTCCTTGGTTAATAATTGTGTGCATTTTAACAGTAAATGGGTGTAGTTTGACTTGTTGAGAGCGCATGTTAAACCATATATATGGCAAGAGTACTCAATGTGACCTTTATCACGAACTTCTCTTTCCTAATGTCATAGATTTTGTAGATTTTGTTCCATGAAAAGAACGATTAGTTTTGTAAAAAACATTAAGCCTCAACATAAAAATGAAAAAAATGAATAAAAACAACAAGACACAAAATGAAAGGAAAATTGCATAAAAGGAACAAGAAGGAAAAGAAAAATAAAAGAACAACAATATGAAACAAGAAAAAACAAACGAAAGGAAATAAATAAAGATGAGATGAAGAAATTGAATTTTAAAAATTCTTATTCATCTTTCTTTTCTTCTCCTTTCTTCTTATAAAAAAGAAAGGAGAAAGAGGTGGGATGTTGTGCCATGCAAGATAGGAAAGGAAATAACAAAAGAAAGAACAACAAACCTATCAAAACTTGCATGTTGTCCCATTATGTCACATGCAAAAAAAAAGAAGAAAGAGAGGGGGAAGAATAGGGGGGAGATGGAAGAGATAAAAGGAAAAGGGAGATAAATGAAAAAGGAGAAGGAAAAAAAACACTTAGCAAAGCTTGGAGCTTTGTAGGGTTTATTATGTGAGAGAAGGAAAGATAGGAGAAAGAGGAAGGATTGGGGAAAAACCCACCTCAATAGAACTTGTAGCTCTATTAGGTCCTATCACACAAGAAAAGATAGAGGAGAAAGGAAGGGGGAAAGGGGAAAAAATCCTTGGCAAAGCTCATGGCTTTGTCAGGTCCTATCACTTGAAAGAAAAAAGAGAGAAAAGAAAGAGATGGAACAAAAAGAGAGAATTACTCTTTTGTTTGGCCTTTTATCAATTGTCAAGTTTTCTTGACTGGTTGGTCAGAAAATATTATTATTAAATAAAATTCAGTCATCCAAATAGCTTTTGGAAAATGTACATACATGGTACATAGATTGTTTCTAGATGTAAAGACTTTTATTCACAAAACTTGAAGCCCCATATTACACCAATCTTCAGAAAAACATGCCCATGTTCGTGATGATTTTGCATTCATATGTTACCTCCTTTGGTCAGTTTTTAAATCACACAAATGAATATGTTTGTTTCCATCTAATTAGTCAAAGGTTATGATCATTTAATTCATTTTTATACCAAAAAGGTAAATAAACGAATGTCCAAAGGCCACACTTTACTTTTAATAGTGTAAACAAGTTGTTGGTATTGTAGATAATAGGTTGCAAATAAAAACCCTTTACATGGCAAAAATGCTTTTAATGACACAAATTTCTAAATTTAAATTTACATAGTCTATAAATATAACTTGAAGGGGTTTGGGTAAAAAATACTTGAAAATTTGCAATTAAGGTCATGTGCAATTGAACTTCCATACCCTATTAATCATGAGATTAATGCGCATAATGAAATAAGGCCAAACCCCTTGAGCTTGCACCAAATGTTAACAATTTATAAGAATGTGCACATTCATTTTACATAGGATTTGAAAGAGAAAAAAAGGTATTTTAATTCTTTCTTAGATAGCTTATTTTTCTAACATAAATGATTATAGTTGAAGACTTCCATGGTATTATAGTAAAATCATACTTGTTGCATTAAACATAGTGTATATGACAATCATGTACATGTGATTAATAGTTTATGATAAAATTTTTTTACAAACATTATTACAAAAACATCTTTATTTTATTGGATTTTTTAATAAAAAAATACACAAAATGACAAGTGTCAAAAATATCGCTTCGTCAATCTAAACAAATTGATTTGAATTTGGTATTGTGTCTAAGGTGGTTTTTTTTAATAGTGGAATAAGAGATTATTTGATTGGTCATTTTTATTAGTAGATAATGGACCATTTGACTAATCAAATTGTTATTTATATTTAAATAATTTTTTATAATAATATTTTAAAATATTTTAAAAGTATAAGTAGATAAACTGGTTTAGGTAGGTCATAAAAAGGCAAGTAAATAAATGGTAAGTCTAACCTAACCTAACCTACCTAATTATTTCAATCTAGCATACCCACCTTAGTCCTTTAAGCATGCATATAAGTTGAAAGTATAAGGAATGGAACCTTTCACTTTTACAATGACAAACCAAGTTTTCATTGATGGACTACACCTCCAAAAGATGACTTTTTTGTCAAGGTTTTTTTATTTCACATCACTATTTATGTAAGAAAATTAAATAATTAGTAAATAAGTTGGAGGTAAATAGCAAGATGATAGCCATGTAAAAGAGGTAGGAAGTAAATATGTAGGAGGTAAGAGGTAAGTAGGTAGGCATATCAAAGTTACTTACTTAGATAAGATAATAACTAGGTAAGGAAGTAGGTAGGTAGGTGTAGGTAGGTAGATGGGCTTTGGTTATTTACTTAACCTAGGTAGTAACTAGGTAGGTAGGTAGATAGGCTTTGACTATTTATCTATTTAAATTTACCTACTTAATTTAAGTAATAAGTAGGTAGGTAACTACAAGCTACCTACCTAACCTAGGTAATAACTAGTTAACTTGGCCTATTAATTAGCAAAGGATGTCAAAATTGACTAGAAAACCATTGGTCATTTTGATCAAGCATTTTATTTTGTTTAACTTGATTAAATGTCCCACTTCACTAAAACCTAGGGGCCAATTTGACCAAAGTAGTCAATTTTTTGTTTAACTTGACCAAATGTTTAATTTGATAAATAATCAAACATTTTAGTCATGTTCATTACTTAAAAAATACACATGTCATTTAAGCCAAGGGCTTTTAATCAAAATGGAAACATTTTTTAATCGAAATGGATGAAGTAGTCAACTTGGACAATTTTTGAAACCCTGAATTTTAATAATAATAAGTGATTTAAATTGATAATTATTTAAATTATTACTAAATATTGGATTAAAATATATAAATAATAAATAACAACATACTAAATTATAAAATGTGAACAAGGTTATGGTTTCTTGTGTTGACCCAATCAACCTATTGAAACATGTTTTAAAACAAATGCACGAAGATTTATTTTTATTGAATGAATAAACATGAACCAAATGTGTATAATTAATCAAAAATTGTACAACCAAAAGCATTGCAAAGAACAATTTCATTGCGACCCAGTTTCCAAGGACTTTTTTTCACTATTTTAACCTTGTTTGGTGGGTGTATTCGCATCATCATTGAAATATTTTCTAAATTTTTAATCAAAAGGTAGATCTCCAATTGATTTAAAGGTAGAAAATTGGGTTGTTGATTTGAAGAGTTCCTAATGATGCATATAAATCTTTTTAAAAATTTGTGAAGAACTATGATCAATATTAAAGGTTGAAAACTTCTTTTAAAATCTTTTGAATGGGTCAATTTTGACAAAAATTCACAATCATTTTCAACTTTTGACTTCTTTAAACTAAATCAATAGTTTGATGAGACTAAAGATGTCAAAGTTTTAAAAAGTTCTTGATGAACGATTACCCATTATAAAAGTGATACAATGTAATTAGATTAAAATATTTATTCATTTTACAAAAAAAAACCCCATTAAGATGTACATATTGTGCATCACCCTAGATTTTGACAAACCAAATTGAATGACTTGTTTGATTTGTGGGGATGTATAACATTTTGTTGTAGCTTAAGCTTATGCCATAAGTGAAAGGGTTTTCAAGAATTTTTAGAACTATCATTATAGGTTGTAACATTGTATTATGGGTTGTTTAGAGGGGATGTAAACTTTTAAACACATGTTAAATGAATGATCTATTGCCAATTCCTTTGCTTTTAATAATTGTCATAAACTTGGGGTGGGGGGGAGACACCGATAAAAAAAAGTAAAAAATACATGACTAAAAATATAAGGTGCAATATATTGGTTGTTGGGTAAAATTATAAGATAATTAGTTTTTAAATAGGGTACATTTTATTCAAACAATCAATTTAATTATAATATAGGGTATGTAATAATCTGAAATAATGTATTATAATTATTATAGGGTGACTTTAATATGTATATATTAAAAATAATAATAATAATTGGGTGATAAAAAATATCTTAGACAATTATCTAATTCCCCCCTACAAATAGTCGTTTGGCGCATGTAAATCTGAAACTTTACACTAAGTGTCCCCCCAAGATCATAAGGCATGAAATATCATATAAATTTTATAGGAAAATGGTTATGCAAAGGATGATAACATCATGGTTATTTTGAAATTTTACAATATTTATGCAATGAGTTGACCATTGACACATTTGCAAATTTATAATATTTATCTACTACCTAAAAGGTAATGGGTTGACCAATCAAAATGATGTGGCAAAACATGATTTAACATGGGAAAAAAAAATTTAACCTATGATTAATAATCCTATAGATGAATTGTTTTAATTGTTATGACCCAAAAATTTATCACATCATATTATTGTGTAAAGGTGTATATCAATTATTTTCAAGAAAATGCCATTTAAAAATCATTTAAAATCAAACATAATCAACAAAAGCACTAGTTGCAATGCTTAAACAATGCTTTTCAATATTTTAAATTTATTACAATCATTTCAAACTTACTTAGATGTTCCCATAATATATTTAAAAATCTATTGCATAAGTACACCAAACACTTTTAACATTAACTACTTTTAACATTTCAAAATGTGTAAAATTAAGCATTGATAACATGTGGAGCTAGTCATTTTTATTGTTAATTCACCCCTAAAATGAACCTTTAAACATCATAGCAAACAACCCTAATCCACAACCTTTCCATTTTTCCTATGTGCGTAAAACTTTTAATAAATTACTTTGCATTTCTATAGAAGGATGCTCATGAAATACAACCAATTATATACATGTAAGTATGATCTTAAAATGGTTGAATTGTGGCATGGTTTCAACAAATATATGGACAACCTTGCAAAAATTACATGATTGAATGTGAAATTGTAATTATGACGTTTGTTGGTTATGTCATGTACATAGACATTGTGGAAACACCTTTTGAGCAGGTATAGGGACCAAAATTCAAAAGTAGGTTAAATGGATAAGTTTAGGTGTCAAATTTTTAAAAAAAAAGTTGGGTGAAGAAAGCATAGGGTTAAATATTTTTAAAAAAAATTTCATCTCTCAAGGGTTTTTTTTTTATGTGGGGTTTTAGTGAACTTGAAAAATAAAGGAGTTTTATTAAGTGGTATTGGGAGGGGGAAGGACTTGTTTCTTGGGTGGGGTTGGGTGGTTGGAGAAAAAGGGGGGTATTCTTTTTGTCTCCCTTTTTTCCCTTTCTCATAATATGGTGATTTAACAAGGATATTTTCCCAGGACAATGTTTTTTAGAATTCAATGTCATTTTTTGAGGGCACCAAACATGGCAAAATTTCAACACAAAAAAAAAAAAAAAAAATTCAAGATTTTAAAAAAAAGGAAAAAAATTTTTTTTGAAATAAAACATTGAATATTTTAAATAGAAATTGAAAAACAATTCAATTTCAACTTTTTGTGTGACCAAAATTTTAATGCAAGTGGCAAAAAACTGATTTTTACCAAATAGACAAAACATTGAAATTATAGTAGTACCTTATTTAGTTCAATACTCAAGTGCAAAATAATTGTTTTACTTTAAAAATTCAAGTTTGGCTATTATTTATACAATTTCCGACATAATATTATGCCAAAATAGGAAGATATTGATGATTAATGATTGCTTTTACCATCCATGAAAAGACCTCATCAAAATAGAAGTAATACATGATTTCCTCCATAGTTCTTGGTTGCAAGGACTAGGGGCTTTTATCCAAGAACTTAAAGGGAGTCATAAAGGTAAACATGTGACTAATAAATCATCTAAATGTTAGATATTGAGTAATGAAAACAAAGAAAACAATGGACTTAGATACAACTTTACACAATTATCTCAAATACCCAAAATTTCTACATCAATATGCATAAATTTTTTTTAATATTTCAAGCATGTAATCTTGAAACTCAGCATTTAATGCACAAGTTCAAGAGTAATTATAGTAGTTGTACATGTAGGAGCAGTGAAAAAGGCATTTAAAAAAAATCCCAATGATAGTTCCAAACCAAAATCTATTTAACCAATTCTCAAGTAAAGAGGAATGGAAAGGTTTTTTTTTGGAACATGTGTCATATTTAAATTTATACATTTTTTCACCATTGTAGTCATGAATAAATTTTCAATACCCTCTACACCAACTTGCATCTCATTTCTCTTAAATTGAATCTGAATTCAAGTTGCATGCAATGTCATTCAATATTTTCATTCGAATGAAACTTAATTTCCACAAAATCAATTCATTTTTTTTAATTAGTTGATCATCCCTAGTAAATGCATAGTAATGCAGAGTCCAAGTACAATCACTTCCAAATCTGAAAATGCAGTATGGTATGTGACATACCCATGCCAGAAAAAATTGAGCAATTTAAAACAATACACAACTTGTAAGAAACATCCGAGGCAGAGAATCAGTCTGGAGTCCCTTTTCCATCAATGCTCTGTCTACTTAAGAGAAATGAGACTTATGATTGCAAGTGTTTGCTAATATGTAGCATTCATAACCAAGGGATTGGTTAAGAATTTACCTTTTTTTCAGCAACTGCATGACTTACTTCATACTTTAAAGTCATCATGTCTACCAGAGTGTGAAGTCGCAGCTGCTGCTCCATCTCCCACCTGTTCCATGGAATTCAGCTGTTTCACCATTCCTAGGCTGCAGAACGTGAAGGAGATTGAAGAAGCTCATAAAAGCTTAAGCAACTTGAGTCCACTTTCAAAGAGTCAAAGACAACAGGGGAAACCAGAAAGTTAAGAATTTGATGAAACTAAAGAATAGATTATGACAAAAGAACACAACACCAAATTGAAGCAATGACAACTTTAACAGAGTTACAAACATATCATCTGAGTGTATATGCTTATCTCATTTCAGAATCCTCCAGAGAAAGAAATGTGCAGAAAACAAAAATTGGACCAATTTACACTGTCAAGCACTACACAGGACCTATAGCCCTCTACAATGTGGTTAATAACAACCTGCTATTATAGTATGTAATCCACATAGTTCCATGTTGGATTTTCTCTGATGAGTGAACAATGTCCAGGAAATCTCAATCGATTGGAATCAGTAAATGACAGTAAGGCTTGCCAAAGAGAGGGCAGAAAGATGGTATCATTAGTATGAATTTTTCCTGTGTTTTAATAGTTGAACTCCAGGTTCCTCAAGTCCTTTTTTCCTGGGCTTGAAATAGCTGAAAGTTACTGTTCCCTAAACTGTCTGAAGTAGTTAGAAATTTCCTCAATTTGGGGGTAAGGAGCCATCACTGGGTGTGAGGGTGGTTCCAGAAGGTGGATGCAGCCCCCTGCACTTCCTTCTATCCTCTCTCTGCCCATTTTCGAGATTTATCCATACTGGGAACTGGGCCCCTGATCACAAGGCTACAGTAAGCAAACTCTGCAGGAAACATGATCTCAAAGGAGACCAAATTGTGGAGATTACATCAAAAGATGAAGATAATGTAAACAGAGGCTTAAGGTACCTACCCTGCCAAGCTGTACCGTTCTTCAATCTGGACAGGGTTCAATAATGGACTCTCCACACCACTTGGGATAAGCTGACCCACTGAATTACCAGGAAGAGTACCCACCCCATTTGTCTCCACTGCTGCCTGCCATGGTTTGCTGTTGTCATCCACCATCTTCACCATGCTGGATTCAGTAGCACCTGCTACAAACAGAATTTGGCAGAGTTCATGTTCCAACCATTCAGTAAGTTGTTGTCTCATGATTGACAGCAGGCTGCAAGAAATGTCTAAGCAATCAAAGGAAGAAATAACACATGAAAGACACATGAAAGGTGCCCATCTGAAAGCTCTGAGCATTTATGCAGATTTGAAAGTGTAGATATAAACACAGATAATTTCAAGAGGGAGTCATGTCACAGGCTTGACAATACCATCCAATACAGTGCGATGCCCCTCTGAAATGCCCCAAGAGCCTGACCTAAGTTGAAAATCATCTCTAAGACTAAAACAAAATCTCCATACTCACAGGTTAATGGGAATTGGAGGAGGAAGGGATCAGAAACCACAGACGGCAAGAACAGCTGAGAACTCACTTGTGGTGTCAGCAGTTGAAAGCAGGTTTATTGCTGAAGACTATGATTTCTGGAATAGACTAGAATATCTATATATATATATATATGTATGTATGTATGTATGTATTAAAGATGCCAACTGGTGAAAGCCTCATCTCCAGACAAGGGGGTGGGGTATCCAGTTTACGGGCAACAGAGGCATCTTACATTTTGATGGCATTAAAGCTGGTATCTACATAACTGATGAGACCATTGAGTGACCAATTCTGCAAAACTTCCCAAAATACAAAGAAGTTACGACCTTGGGTAAAACTGTGTGGATCCAAGCCTCCTGATATGAAAGAAATGTTGTGTTTGATGTCAACTTGCTGCAGAAGCACTGATGTCACTGTATCTTCTGGCTGTTCACAGTGATGCATCTGTCCAGGATTCTGCTCATTTTCATCTTGGTTTCCTCCATCAGAACTGACCCCATTTTTATCCGCAAAAGTTTCAGAGTTATTCTGGTTCACCTCTACATCACACCTTAGCCTCTTCTGCCTGGGAGAATCAACATCTGTCTCTGCCTCTGACTCCCCATCCTTCAGGGAAACCTAGAAAAGATGAAATTGTCAATGTGCTGTAAGATCCGCCCAACACTTGGGATGCTTTAAAAAACCGAAAGCATGACAGATGAAAAACCATTGAAGAGTTAGATTTCAGCAACAAACACCTCAAATTGAATAACAATGCAACAGAAACATCATGTTTGGGGTTTAAACCCTTGGCAAGGTTCCAAAAGTAGGCATGAAATTGAAGATCAAGGAATTCCTTGATGGCAAGAAAGAACTCCTGGGCAAGTTTCATTGAGTAACCTGCAGAGCATCCTTGGCTCGGTTCAAGCAGGTTCTACAGCTCTGGCCTACCTGCTGGTGTCTCCTCTTGGCACGGGCTTTGCGATTTTGGAACCAGTTATAGACATTGGTTTCACCAATTTGGCCATGCCGTCTTAACTCATCTGTAATTTCTTTAATGTGTTGCCTGTTGGGGGTGCCATTACCCTGCTCAAACAGCCTCTCTAGAATTTGGAGCTGGATCTGGCTAGGACTCCAACGCAGCCGGGTTGTGGGCTTGTGGTTGGGTGTCCCCATCTGATCATATGACAAATGTTGTCCCCCAATTATAATACCTGCCACTCACAATTACAGTAAATGTAAGCTGTATGCTCACTTCATAATCCTGAATTGCCTGATTTTTGTTGGTGGTCAAAAAGAGATGAACTATTCTCCCTCTAGCTTGTGCTTGACCTAAGTTCTTCTATCACCCCCAAAACCTGTAAGAAGTTCTTATGACTGCTAGTCTCCAAAGGGCATGCCTTTTGACATTGCAGACAGTGACTTTTCATGCATGGTCACAACTCTTCAGGTGCCCTATGCATTAGACCCCAAAATACCCAATCACCCTAAAACCCTGAAACCCCAAAACCATCATCTGTAGAAAATTTCATGGTTCAAAAATCAGCAAAAAAACAAAAAAGGAATCAGCTCTTGTGGCCAAACATTTGAGTTCTGTCCTTGCAGTACGCGGGGCAGCTAGATTGCCCAAATTTTGACATAACACAATGAGGCACTGCACAATAATAGGTAACCTAGACTCCAACACTTAGTCTGATGTTGAAGTTGCTGCTGGAGAAGCACTAGATGTTAATGTCTGCAAAAGGCCCAAATAAGGTCCAAGGTTTCTTTCTGCACCCATCACCTCTGACATTAGAATTTCTCTGCCTTGGATTACAATAAGAATGGCCACTTCCTGAGATTTAGATAGTATGTAGGGAGCACACAAGAAAGTTGAACCCAAAGTGGCCAAGCAAAAGGGATAGGGTATATTGTGCCAAATTCAAGCTGGAATTCCAATGGACTTCTGTTGGGTTTTTTTTCACTAACACTCATGTTTCCATATCATCCAGACTACAAGGATTGCATATGAAAATAATCACTTTTGCCTTACCAGGCAGAGGAGGAGGTTGATTGGCAAGGCTAGCTTTGTGCATTTCCACCAGCTGTTGGCAAATGGTTGCATATACTGAAATCTGGCGTCTCAAGGTCTCCAGCTGCTCATCAGTCATGATGACCTGCAGAATTGTTAACAAGCAATGCCCAGAAATGTGGTCAAGCCTTTGATGATTTGTTCACCCCAGCAATTTAGGGTTCCAATCTTTTTTAGGGTTTTGGCACCACAAAATCAACCCTGTTGCAGAAATCTTCAAAATTCAGATGTAAACCCAAATGCTGCATTTCTCCTCAAAGACATTCTTGAGTGCGGATAAAACGTACAAATCCAGCAAGAAAAGAAGTCTTGGCATGCAAGGAGAACAAGGGACCTGCCCAGGTGGTGAAGCATAGAGAGGTTGAGGCAAAGTGCTTCCATTTGCTGGTGGTGTGAGATGGCCCTCTGGGCTTGCTTGAACTCGCACTTGCTGACCCACAAACTCCAAACTCTTACATAATTTTGCTTCACTCTCCATAACTGTCCACCCTCCGGTCCGCACTTCACATGGACACCTGAGCTTTCATGTTTTCAAAAATGCCGAGAACCTACGAAAGCCAACGGAATTGTCGTTTCCACTCTCCAAAGACACTAGTAACATGTGTGAGAAATGTGCCATAGGTGCGCGATCACTATATCTTTCAGCAGAAAGCTTCATGATCCGTTACACGTATCTATCTTCTTAGGAAACTGCAAACCAAATGGCATGGAAATCTTCGGGTGCAGATTATAGGGAGAAACAGAAGAGCTTCACAAGTATAGACACTATGATTCCCAGACTTAGTCGCGCCATATATAACTGTTTGAAGAAGTGGAAGAGGAAGGAAGAGGGCAAAAAAGACGGAAACCCAATTTTCATAATTGGCTGCTAGACAAGAAGAAGCGTAGAGAAGGACGAAAATTGTGACTAATTCCGATCATTGAAGCTGTCGATCAGCCGAGGTCCTCTCGCTCCAAGCTTGCTGCTAATACAACTCAGACCTCGTCTTGAAACATCGCACAACAGAAGGGGCTGTACCGGGCATGCTATGAAGGGTTTAGGGTTTAGGTTGTGTAGGGTTTAGGTCAACCCTAAACCCTACAAGCTGAACTTCTGAAAAGTTCAGAATTAAAACTTGACCATTTGGAAGTTGAAAATTTAAAGGAATTTTTGGATTTTATTAAATGCAACAATAAATATTAATAATGTTTTCTCTCATTATTAGATGATGATTGAATAAATACATGTTTACAATGTTTTGTCTAAAATTTAATTTTAAAAAAAAAACTAAATCCTAATCGTTAGATTTCTTTTTTAAAATTATAACTAATAGTTTACTCTATAATTAACTAATCATGTGGATTTGTAGATTTGTCATGTGAATTTTTGCATGATGTTTATATAGATTTTAAAAATTGATCTTGTAACTACTATCCTCTTATGATTCATGTAGGGCACAAAATAATTTACGAAAAGTCTAGCCCAAATAAAAAGAAAATTTTATTGACATTTGCTGAAATTGTTGAGAATTGAACTCCAGTCACAACCATTGGGTTACTCTTACAAATACACAAACACAAGATGAATACTTACTTTGCATGCTTATTCTTCATTTGTTGAAATTTCTTGAAAATTAAATTTGAAGCTATTCAACCTTGTTTTTTTAAATAACTAAATATTTGACAACAAAATGCTACTTGTCAATCATGGGTATGGCATATGGTTTGGACTTGGCACCTACCGAAGTTATGATGGTGGACCAAACCTATAGGACCCCTCCATTTTGCCTTGTTAAGACCAACTATATTCGTATTCAATATTTTGACCTTCAACAATAAATGTACATCCAAGATGGGCTTAAGGTAAACCTTCTCATCATTGAACTTGCAAACCAATGTGTGGACACTGAAATAGTTCAAGGATGGGCTACTGAACACTCAATCAAATACTTGCCAATGTGTATCATGTGAGCTATGACCGAATGCTCGGCTAGAAATATTTCTGTTTTAATTTTTTTTCAAATTTTAAACTAGTGACATTGTAATTGTGATAAGTCATGGGTGTAATATTTGACATCTATCTATGAAGGAAGGTAGTTTGTTTTGTTTTGTCTTGTAGTTATGATGCTTCAGATCACATTCTTGATGTCTTTGGAAGGTCTCGATGAGGAGGGGTGCATGGGCTTGGTTCCATGACATTTGAACTTGCAGTGCAAAAGTTCTTGAATATTGAATGATTTCTTCACTGAAAATTAAATTAAATTGTACTTGGAATTATCAGAGGAATTGGAATGTGCCTTTGGTGTTTTTGGAAAGATCTTGATGAGCAAGATTTAATGGAATTTATTTGGTAAGATTTGGATTCAGAATGTGGGAGATATTGATTTTAAAGTGATTTCTAACACTGAAAATTCAAATAAAGTCCCCAAAAAACCCAGGTTTTGGAAGGAAAAATCAGTTGAGGACGTGGTAACACTTGGGCCAACAGCACAGGTCACTAGTTTGTTTAGAATAAGTATACATTAATTTATATAAGGTGTTTGGTGATAGGGTGGATAATGGCACATTTGATTGCACCTAGATGCACAAAAATATAGGCATATCTTAATGCATCAAATTTTAGTGTTTGGTAAAAGGTGTGATTTATAGTATTACGTGGGGTTAGTGTTTAGCAATGCACACAAAAGAATATATTTTGGAAAAACAAGGATTTGTTAAAGGTGTGATGTATGATAAATTCACAAATATTGTGGTTTTCACTAAGGGAGGCCAAATGTTTGGTGATGGGAGGAAATTTATACATTGAAAGGGGTATAACAACACCATAAATGCCTTAAGCCCCTTACTCACAATGCACATTTAGATCATAAGCATAAAAGAATAATCATGCTTAAATATCAAAGGTCACATTTGCATTGAAATCCTAAAGTTCAAAATTGTTGAACTATTTAATGATTACTTAGGAGATCCTTACATTTTACATTTCTAGCCAAAACAAGAACATCACAACTTTGAAGAGAGAAAGCCAAGTGAAAATCCAATGAAAACCCTTAAAGTTGGAGGTAGACTTGAACAAGCTTTTGATATGGTTGGAAAATCATTTTGTATTAGTTCCAAACAATAGTTGTAACCATCTCACCATCTAGTTGACTTATTTAATTGTCATATTGTAATCAACTAACTACCAACTCCAATTTGTCATATTGATTTGCCATGCTAACCAAATTGTTGTGATATGTTGTTTTACTACAATATGGTCATTTGTTACTATCATTGTTGGAATCCTAATATTAGTTTCGCGACTAAATGTGAAGTGCAAGGGCCCATGAGGCCAAGAGTGTGTTTAGGTGTGAAATACACTATCACAAATGGGGGAGAGTGCAAGGGATGAAGCTCAATGATTTCCAATTACACTCCCACTTGGGAAGTTGCACTCATGCGAGAGTTGCAAATGTTTAGAACCTTGGTTGGAAACACAAAAAAACACCAAATTTGGCCCCCCCAAACACCATTAAAAAGGTCTTGAAGTGTAGATACTTAAAGTGCCTTCGCATTGTTCATTTAGACCTGATTTGCATGAATTATCATCAAAAGAAATGACAAGGGTCAAATTGGGAATTTGATTCCCAACTACAAATCCCTTGAAAGCAGGGGTCAAATGAAGTCCAATTGAGGCATACCATACACTGTTGGAAAGATCTTTTTAAGGGTTATAAGATATTTTTCTTTCATTTTCAAAAAATACTTGATTTGAAAAAAATACGAGCGTCCAAAATTTTGACACAATAAGAGTCCCAATTTTGGGACTCCTAATGAAAAATGACATTTGGATGTAGTCCCCGCAGAGAGGCACAAAATATACTATAGGGAGGGGAGTGGTGCCTCCTCCCAAAGGTTGTGGGCCATGTAAAGCCTATGCTTGAAATTGTCCCTACTAAGTCCATCACACCACTTCCATTCAACTTGCATTAACCACCATTTTTTCTTGTTTGTGCAAGTTGACCTCATCTTGAATTCTTGCTTGTGAGTTCATTTTAATCTCATTTCGTAGCTCTAGCATGCCCTCCTACCCCCAAAGTGTTACGAGTTAAGAAACGTGCCTCAACTCTCTTATTCTTCCGTTATTTCACTCTGGGACCCACCTTTGGGTATCTTGAAGAATTCAGGGGCGCGTCAATCATTGTACTTCAACTTAAAACCGATAGGAGCATTCCTAAACCATAATTATTTTCCAAAATAAAATTGAATGGAAATCATTTGCTAATATCAAGTTGCCTACATCACCCCATGCAACATACTATCTATGTGTATTGTCAACCAACTAGACCCTATAACCATCTTCATGTTTGACAATGTCACATGACCCAACAATGGCATCATATTCCCCTCCCTTCCCTTTTTCCCAATGTTGATGTTTCATTCCTTTGGGCTAACATCATGTTCCCATATGGGAATGTCCATAGGTTTAATGGGAACATGGTGTTGTCATGCCTGTACATGGCTTCATACATGATGGCCAATTATGGGCATGCCCATCATGCCTTTTAGGGTTAATGTATGTTTTTAGGGTAAGTGTACGTTCTTAGGTGATTGTACGCTATTAGGTGCTTAGGGTTTCAACTTGTTGGTGGCTATATAAAAGGCCAAGCCCTTCCCTTCTCTTTTTAGTTTTTTTAGAATTCCTTTGTCAGGAGAGTTTCTTCCATAATCAGATGCTCATGGTGGTTATTACACAACCACCACCTACATACACTACATGTTCATTCCTTCTTTGTAATTCAATTCTAGAAAAACTCTACTCTTTGTTGTTTAACGTTAAAAGCGACAAATTTCTTTTGCCTTTGAGTTCTTGAGTTTCTGATGTTGGTGTTGCTGTTAGTGTTGTTGATACTATTGTTGCTAGTGTTACTACTACTAGTGTTATTGTTACTAGAGGGAACTTGCGTTGCTACATGAGGGAGCTTATGTTTGTGTTGTTACATTTTTGCCAACAAAGTCGGGATCCTGGAGCAAATTTCAAAGCGTTTTTTTTTTTCCCTCTCTTTCAAGCGTAGAGACACACGCTCTTGTGGCAATTGAAGATTTTTGAAACTGTCGAGTAAAAAAAAAATGTTTGCTAACGTCGAACACCATCATTACCGAACAGCACTGTCGCAACTTGCAATGATGCGAGCTGCAGCGCCGCCGCTATTTGTAACAATGTGAGTTATAGTGTCGCTGTGAATTCTTGCAGCGATACAAGCTGCAACACCATCGCCACTTGCAATGATGTGAGCTATCGCGCCATCGCCACTTACAGCGATGCGAATTGCTGCACCGCCACCACTTGCAGCAATGTGAGCTATGATATCACCACCACTTGCAATGACGCGAGCTACAACGTTGTTGCCACTTGCAGCGATGCAAGGTGCACTACCGCTGCCATTTGTAACGATGCAAAATGCAGTGCCGCTACCACTTGCAACGATGCAAGCAGCAACGTCGCCATGAGCTCTTGCAACAACGCAAGCTAGAGTGCTGCCATCGCAAGTTCTTGTAGTCGCACAAGCTCGTAACGTTTGTAATACCGTGTTACCATTGGCCATTGTCGCAAAACTCACAGGTGTTATGTGGCATTATGACCTTCGACGTTGCATCGCCAATTTCCGTCCATTGAAGGGCGTCCGTTGGACCTCGATCCATCCAGGGATGTCTATCCATGGATTTTTATTTGTCGAACTTTCGTCCGACGTTGGTCAAATTTTCGTTCGATGTTCGTCGAATTTTCGTCCGACGTTAGTCAGACTTTTGTCTGATGTTTGTCGAACTTCCGTCCGACGTTGGTCAAACTTTCGTCCGATGTTCGTCGAATTTCCGGCCGATGTTGGTCAGACTTCCGTCTGATGTTCGTCAAACTTTCGTTCGATTGTCGTCCTGCGTCTTACGTTTTGTCATCCTATGTTTTACGTTTTTTCGTCCTGCCTTTTCATCCGACATCCGTTTAACTTTCATCCAACCTTCATCTCACCTTCATTCAATGTCCGTTTGACCTCTGTTCAATGTCCGTTTGTCGTCGGTCATTCCCGACAACACACCATATTCTTCAAACCATACATTGTGTTAGAACTTTGTAGTTAATGTTTTGTATTGTTACAAAATTTTGGGGCATGGGACAAAACCGTGTCCTAAGATGATGAAAGCACTACCATTTAACCAAAGCCCAAGTATCAACTACGAAGTAACACACAATCCTTTGAGGCGATTTCTTTAAGCTCATGATCTTCACGATGGTACCATCAAATGACGCGCTCCCAAGTCACGGGGTGAATCCCACTTGAGGGTTTCACAAAGTCAAGTTGCGGAAAGTTGAGACTTGGTAGCACGCTCCCGGCTTCCAACTCTAAAGAGGGGTAGAGGGTTGAATTGGGAGCCAAGGGATTAGACTAGGAAGAGGGACTAGCTTAGCTCGTGTGAATCTGCATCCAAAAACCAACCAAATCGGGTTAGTTTAGCATTCGGGACA
>Ga0116227_10009257_pt1 | contig 17981 bp, 16 predicted proteins | sample S1TSphgellanicum_FD_89693 | JGI IMG/M metagenome (GOLD analysis project Ga0116227, IMG submission 89693) | Host-associated microbial communities from peat moss isolated from Minnesota, USA - S1T2_Fb - Sphagnum magellanicum MG | ecosystem: Host-associated > Plants > Peat moss > Unclassified... | reverse complement strand
TTTAGTTTCGGGCTTAACTTTTGGTCAAAGACATAAATAAAATAAAATAAAATAAAATAAAAATAAAATCATGAGATTTGGACACAACGCATTAGATTTTTAGTAAATTTCATTACTTACCTCGAACCACCTAACTTGTTAGACTTCAACTACAAAGTAGTTCCACCTCTAACCGGGTTTTTTGTGAGTGCATATCTTAGTGGTGGAAGTGTGCAAGAAATCTTCACAAAAATCAATTTGACAAATGACATGTGGTTTACCTTTGGGTGAGTTGTTTTTTTTTTGCATAGTATGTTTATGTCCAGCACTGATGGAAAGAGTGGACAAAGGTTCATTCCAAAGGCTCCCAATGGCAATCCTTTTTTTATTTAAATAACCAAATTTCTTCCTTGATTTTGGATTGCCCTGCATGTGATTTTGTGCAGGCTTGAATATATAACATCAATTGTGTGACATTTTATGTAAGGGGATTTGCTGCAGCAACAACCTCACCAACAACAAAGCATGTTTGATAAAAAAAACCTCACATTCTTCAAACTCAACACCAGCAACCACAACAGTGTGTTCTCCCTCTCCCTATGGCATGCTTTCTACTCACAACAATTCGCCATCACCCCTTCCTATTCATCATCAACAACAAACCTCTCCGGTGCGCAACTATAAACTTTCCTCTTCATCCCAGAAATGACGAAGCAAATCAGCAACGAAAAAGGTAGCGACAGGAAAACTACCTGAACCGTGACATCCGACTCAAACATCACATTACAACGAAATGCGAAAAACAATTAAATATTGAAACATCCAAGACGACCATACAAAAAAAACCCCATATACCGATTCCTCAAAATTCTGGTGACTGGCATTTCATGGGTGCCCTCACACTTTCTTTTCTTTTTTTTGAAGGGGCCATATTCATTGGCCCATCACCAATTTTTTTGGAACATTGGGCACTCCCCAATAGAAGCACCTCTTTGGACCGCCATATGGGATAAAAGTGAGGTGCTATTGGGAACGTTTTGGGGGAAAATTTTGAGAACTTGAGGAATATCATGGGAACACATATGGAACATGATGAGAACAAGGGGAAAAAGAAAAAAATTCCTCTCCCCCGCCCCCTTTCCCAGAAAGAAAAAAACTAGACCCCTGATGAGTCTATGCTGAGCCTTTCATTTGCTGCATGGAACTTTTATTTCCAAAACTGTTTGTCACCATTTTTGGCCTGGGCTAATGGCAGAAAAGGAAAAAGAAAAAAACCGGAGCCTGATTAGTGCACTCTGAGCCTTTCATTGGCTGCATGCAACTTTTTTTGTTTCCAAAACCATTTCTCACCATTTTTGGTCTCGTCTAATATCCCCAGGGCGGCCACTTCACTCCATGAAGCGACTTCTCATTGGTTGCATGAAAATTCTATACCTAAAATTGGCTGCCACTAATTTTGGCCTTCCTAAGAAAACCCTACCTATTGACCTATAGCGATGCCTCAAGTAGCTGATGGAAATAGGCCTACGTAGGTACTTTTTTCTAATGTTTTTTGTGCGAAAAAGCAGCAATTCATTACATAAGAAAAGGGATTTAACTGCTTCTTACGAAACCAATTAACATCATCATCGTCATTAACTTCCATCGTCACTATTACACACAACTAAGAACGAAGTTCAGTGAGATGTGTGGTATTCGGTTTTTAGTGTGCAAAACTCATGAAGCAACTACCCAACTTTTGATTCAATTGCAACAATAATAGTCTAGTCTGAGAAAACAAATTGGTTATTGCAGAAGGTTTTTAGGGTTTGATGGTTTAGGACAATTTAAGTATGGAGATGGTTATCCAGTTCTCGGTGTGCAAAATTCATGAAGCAACTACCCAGCTAGTTTAAAGCTTTTTCTGTTGTTGTTGATTATTCGAGAAGAGTTTAGGTCTGGTGTTTTAGGGCAAATTTGGATGTGGACAAAGGAGTTGGTTTTGCAATGCTAAGCAGATACAACAGTTTGTTGCTATTCAATGGTTTGCAGTTGACAAGAAGGTTGCATTGGAGAACAAATCGCTCTTTTTCACTCTTGGGTTGCAGGCCTGCTGCAGCTTCTTCTTCTGTTGCTAGTATTAGTGGTGGTGGTAATCTTGCAGCTGCTTCTGGATCAGTTTCCAGAAACCCCCAATTTTTCTCCCTGTGGGTGGGAGCTATACTGCCAGGGAGAGATCAGAAATTGGCATTTTCAGTGAAGAGTGGAGAAGTGCAGAAGGGTGCAGAAGATATGGAGTTATCACACAAATACACAAACCGGCTTGCGCATGAGCATAGTCCTTACCTTCTCCAACATGCCCACAATCCTGTACTTCCTTTACTCTCTCTCGTTCTCTTTTCAGAAATACCATCTCTATGTCAAGTCTTCTCCTCTCTCCTGGGAATTGTGAATATTTTGGTTCTGAACTTCTGCCTCTCTCTCTCACACACGTGCACTTGCCAAAATTTCTTTTTTTCTTATGCTTTGGTGTGTTTTTGTGTCTCTTCAATGGGTTTTTTTCTTTCACAAGGATTCACACTTTTGAGCTTGTGGGAAGGTTGAGTGAGTGAGTGAGTGATTCATTCTGGTTTGAGGAGGTGGTTGTGTGCAAATCGAGTGGGCGGACATTTCAAAACTTGGGTTGATCTGTGCAATGCCCTTTTTCTTCTTAGGTTAAGTGGGTACTGGAGGTTGCTGTAAAGAAACAGATGCTGATGAGGGGCATGGGTTGAAGGTGGACTGGTATCCTTGGGGTGAAGATGCTTTCACCAAAGCACAGGCTGAGGATAAACCCATCTTCCTGTCAGGTATCATCATCTCCCTACTATCCCTCACCTAGTATCCCTTTGACTTCATGACGTTTGCATCATCACATGATTTTATCTATAATTGGAAGAGATGCATGAGCTTTCTGTCTACAATTCAGCTTTCCTCTGTAAATTTAGAATTGTTGGGTCAAAGAAAACATCACATCCAGCTGCAAGAGAGCTGAGCAATAGCAATAGCAAGAAACAATGTGCTACAAAAGATCATCACACTGTGGTTTATGTTTTGAAGTTTTGACTGACTGGGTGTTTGCTGTGACCACCACTGGGTGGAATGTCTTTGATTTTCAAGTGGGTTATAGCACCTGTCACTGGTATGTGTGCCAAAATCCTTCCTTTTTAAAGGCTTCAATGATTTCCCCTAGTTTCCAAACAAATATGGTTTTGATGGATTCACTCATCCTGGAGAAATTTGGTACCTGCTTCTTTTACTGTTAAATGAGAAGTCTTGTGTAATTCTAGTTGATGGCAGTGCCATAGGCTTATATAGAGAGGTGAGATTCTGTTTAGAGATTAACAAAGGTTTTATAGGCAATGAAGGCACTCATTGAAGCAGATATGTAGAACGATGGGTTTGGTTTATTTTTCCTTAAGGGAACATATAGTTATGTGAGTTGATGTGCTAGGTGCCATGTGATGGAGGTGGAGTCTTTTGAAAATGAGGAGGTGGCCAAGCTTATGAATGAGTCTTTTGTTAACATCAAGGTTTGCTGCAGCACGCCAAGCTCTCTCATTTCCTCCAACTAACATAACATGACCTTCCTTTTTCATCCCTTGAAGAGTACCTCCTTGTACTGATTGCTTGTTTGTGGAGATGGACACAATTTAAGGTTAGAGTTATGAACACTGTCGCCATTGTTTCTTGTGGGTTTGAGGGGGTCACCTAAGTGTTAAAGGGAAACTACAACAATATGCAGGTTTTGTCTGATGACAACAATTGTGTACTTTTGCCCTGTTATCATCAAGTTGGGAAATCAAGGTTTTCTACTTTGGTTCCCAAGTATGAACTGAGATGCTTGTAACTTGCTTGCTGGGTACAACCAAGCATGACTTACAAATGTGGCAGGATTGATGGGTTGGTGGCAGGTGGACAGAGAAGAGAGGCCTGATGTTGATAAGGCAATTTTCTTCTTCACTCCATCTTTGTGGATCATTTTCTAAGAGAGTGTGGTTTGGTTAACCATGAGGACTAGGGGAGGGTTTCAACAGATCACAAGGTATTGTGTGCAAAAATGGGTGTCATGAGGATGAAGCCTTAAGCACTGCCTTTACATCACTACCCCAAAAATGCATCATTTGTAATATTATGTACCTAGTAAGTCTTCTCACACATGGTGTCAGGACAGGTCTACATGACGTATGTGCAAGCATCACAAGGTGGTGCAGGAGGATGGCCAATGAGTGTTTTCCTTACTCCAGAACTGAAACCTATTGTGGGCGGCACATATTTCCATCCTGATGACAAATATGGTCGCCCGGGCTTCAAAACGGTACTCAAGTATGTATATCATATTCAGTCTAGATGCTTGGTGCAACATTGAATAATAACTGTCTGCCAGATAAAAATAGTTTTGCTTTTACATAAAATTGCTGTTGAAAAATGAAAAATTATTCATAATCTTCTTTCTGATAATTGCAACAATCTGCAATTCATGACTAGCTACATGACAAGAATTACTGGGATTCATTTGTATTGTTTTGGTTTGAAGTGGATCTGAAATGTTGGCAGGCGTGTTCGAGAAGTATGGGAATCAAAGAAGGACCTTTTGAGAGAGACAGGAAATCAGGTGGTGCAGCAACTAGCAGAGGCTACTGCAGCAATGGCTCCATCCACGAAGCTCACTGAGACCAGCATTGTTACCCAAGCAGTTTCCCTCTGTGCTCTCCAGGTATTTTCTTCCTTTGACAATCATGAATATTGTCTGTACTTTGACTAGACAATCTTCCTCCCTTACCCATGCCTGATTCAAAGAGGTGATACTCTGCTGTGGAATAAATATGACTATAGACAGTTTGGTTTTGTTGTGAATGACACGACTGATTGTGCATGGCTTTGTGCAGTTAGCAAAGGGTTTTGATGCAAAGTTGGGAGGTTTCGGGGGAGCACCCAAATTTCCACGGCCAGTAGAAGTAGCCTTAATGATGCGGCATTACAAGCGGCTGGAGCAACAAGGGAAAGAGTCAGCTTCCACCAAGGCTCTGGAGATGGCATTATTTAGCCTGCGATGCATGGCACGTGGCGGCATGCATGACCATATTGGTGGTGGCTTCCATCGCTACAGTGTTGATGAATACTGGCATGGTATGGAAATCTCTTTACTGGACATCCCTCTACAGCAGCCTTATCACATTCTATACATGGTTGTGGGTTCTGGGCATGTAACAGCTTTGGGAGGATGGGCATGCAGAGAAAATTCATGATGTGCAATAAAAATTTGCTTTGTGATAATTGGGCCTTCACTTCAATGGAAAGGTATTTTGGGAGGTAGCAGAAAGTGGGTTTATGTTTTTTCTTGGAAAGGTGGTAACTGGGCAAGGAGTAGTCAAGACATCTACTGTCAGGCTCATGGAGTTTTGTTGGAAAAATTGCAGTTCCTCACTTTGAGAAGATGCTGTACGATCAAGCCCAATTGGTGAATGTCTATTTGGATGCCTTTGTGGTTACAAAGGACCTGCAGTACTCTCAAGTAGCTCGTGATGTGCTTGACTATCTGCTCCGTGACATGACCAATCCTGGGGGTGGCATCTTTTCTGCTGAAGATGCTGATAGTGCAGAGAGTTCAAATTCTCCACAGATGAAAGAAGGACTGTTTTATATCTGGTCTGCCCAAGAGGTTTTTCTCAGCCTTTAATCCTCAGTTCACAAGTTAGATCTCAGGAAACATGTTCTATATTTCATTATCTACTCCTTTTTAATCTTTTCTGTATGTGGGGTTGAGTCTTATGATCTCTTTTGCAACAATACAATCTTGACAGTCTGGTGATATTTTGTGACTGAAGATTGAGGAGGTGCTAGGAAAAGAGCATGCAAAAATGTTTGAAGCACACTACTATGTGAAACCAGAAGGCAATTGTGATCTCTCTCGGATGAGTGACCCACATGGTGAATTCATGCAAAAAAATGTCCCCATTGAGCGCCAAAGCATTGCTGATACAGCTGCCAAGTTTGGGAAGACTGAACAGGAGGTTATGCAGTATCTTGGTCAGTGCAGGGCAGAGCTACATGCATACAGGTCCTGTAGACCTCACCCTCGAATGGATGATAAGGTTAAAGCTTGCTTCCCCATAACTCAACACCCTTGTGTTGCTTGAATGTGGTGTCTTTCTCTTGTAGGAGTTTTGCATCTATCCAGTATCATGATGGTGCTATGTAAACCTAGCCCTAAGGCTTGACAAGTGTTGATGAGCAGATCATTGTGGCATGGAATGGCCTCGCGATATCAGCATTTGCAAGAGCCTCTCAGATTCTGAGGAAGGAGCCTCAAGATGTTCATTATGAATTCCCTGTCACAGGATGTCATGTCAGTGTTTTATGATTCACTTTTGCTCCTCTTTTCCTAAGGCTTGAATCAAGAGCTAATCCAGTCAGCCTCATGGTCTTCAAAAGGACATTTTGATTTCACCACAAAGTGTAGAGATTTTGCTTGCAGTCTGTTTGTTTCTTCTGCATCTTCTAGAATTTTGTGTGTGTTACCAAGAGCATGGCTTTTTGGGAGCTGACATGCAAACTTGGCACTGCAGCCCAAAGAGTACCTAGAGGCAGGAGAGAAGGCAGCTACATTCATCAAGACCAAGCTGTACAATGAAAAGACAAAGCGACTCACCCGCAGCTTCCGTGATGGTCCTTCTCAGGCACCAGGCTTCTTGGATGACTATGCCTTCCTGATCTCTGGGCTGCTGGATTTGTATGAGTGTGGAGGTGACACCAAGTGGCTATCATGGGCCCTTGACCTTCAAGCCTCTCAGGTGACAAATGAAAAAAGCAAGAGAGAATAACAGAACTATTGGGAAAAAGTCACTTTGTCAGTACTGGAGCAGACAGCTGAGTAGATGGGTTCAATGTTATGTTTGATCCTCTTGTGGTTTGAACATTTCAATAGGTGGTTGTTGTAACTTGGATCAACCCTGGAGGCTTCAATCTTGAGCTTTTTGGAGCTGTCTGTTGATAGTATTATCACTGAAATCTTTGTTAGGACCATGGAGGGGAGTATTTTCTGAGAGCAAAATGCTTGTATGTTGTCACAGGATGAGCAATTTTGGGACAAAGAGGGAGGAGGTTATTACAGTACTCCAGAGGGTGATTCCTCAATCTTGTTCCGGATGAAGGAAGATTATGATGGGGCTGAACCCTCTGGAAATTCGGTTGCAGCTGTGAACCTTCTCCGTCTATCATCTTTGCTAAGTGGGGATAGATCTGAGTATTTCCATCACACAGCTGAACATCTCTTGGTATTGCTTTAAGCTCAGTTACGCCTTCAAATGTAGATGTGGATTCTAAAGTAGATAAGTGGCATGATGACAGGTAACAATCTCTCTAAAGCAGGAATAGCTTGAGAGGTCAGAAAGCATGCATTATGAAGACCAACTTGAGATGTATTACAGTACTTGAGCTAGTGGTAGTGTTGCTGTCGATTGTTGGGGGTGCAAATGGTTTTTGGGTGTAGGCTGTATACGAAAGCAGAATGAAGGAGGTGGCGATGGCAGTGCCACTTCTATGCTGTGCTGTTGATGTGCTCAATGTGCCTTCCAAGAGGCAGGTCATTGTTGCAGGACCCAGATATGCACCTGACACAGACGCCCTTCTCGCAGCTTCTCATGCCACTTTTGACCCTGACAAAGTTGTAAGTGTTGTGCATTTGTTCATTCTGTCTGGACAAGAGGTTCCTTGCTCACACTCAGATTGATCTTAGAAATTTCTTGGAGACCAACTTGGAGAACTGATGCTATCTCTCATTTCCATGACTAATCAAAGCTAAATGGTCAAATGGTAATAATGTGTGTGGATTGTGGTGATGATGAGGGACAGATCTTTCAGGTGGATGAAACAAATGCTCAGGACCGGGAATTTTGGCATGAGATGAATCCAGGTGTATCTGCGATGTCACATAGCAGTCCAGAGGGGAAAGCAGTGGCATATGTGTGCCAGAATTTCACATGCCAAGCACCAACGTCTGATCCCACTGCATTGGAACAGCTTCTTGCACAAACACCTCCAGCTCCCAAGATCTCCAATTTCAAGATAGGTTCAATGACCAAGTGAATTTTTTGTTCATAGTAGTTGCAACCATGTGGTCTAGGTCATGTATAATGTACTGAAAAATCAAGTATCTCAAATCAGCCTTTTGCACTTACCCACTCCACCCCTCTAAGGGCCCTTTATATTTATGGCTTTGGTACATGCAGCTGGCCTATTCAGTTATCTTTTCCTGTTAAATATTTACATATATGTGTACATATGTGTGTGATGACATGCACATATGCCAGATGGTAGCAAATGGCATCATGACCCTCCAGATGTAAAGTATGCCAAACATAAGATTCAGTCAACAAGTGATTTTCTTTGTTACAGGGGTGGGTGTTGCCTGATGTTTTTCTGGGGAGCCATTATAATGGCATATGGATTCTGAAAGGATTATTTTCAGAACTGGTCGGGTAAGGTGTAATTTTTTCAGAACCAGGTGGGTAAGTGTAGTGATCTGTTTGTAGACAAAGTACCAGGTGGGTTTAGGGTTTAGACAGTTTAGTGATCAGTTTGCAGACAAGTGTTACTGGGATGATCAAAGGAGTGAAGATTCTTATTATGAATTATTAAAATCCTCAGTCTGTGGAACAGTTGTCTTGCAATTCAGTGCACTGGACTGCTCTGAGTCTCAGCAATTAAGCTTGCAGCATGTCCAAGTTTGAAATTGAAGGTGATAAGATGAAAAACAGGTCTAAAATTTAACACCAAAGGAAATAACTATATACATTACATCCAATAAAACAATGTGAACATGAAAAAGTGATGTACCCTTCTGACATCATTACTTACATTTAACAAATTTTACTTTTATTGTGACTCATAATGATTAGTTGTGGCCAACGCCAAAGTTCAATTTAAGATGTGGACAGTCTCGAAATATATTTGTTGCAATCTACTCCTTTGCAATTTCCACAGCAATGGGCAAGGATAGTTGTAATTCCAGTTGGGTGCCAGTGCAGGCGTTACAACTGAATCAACATGGGTTAATATGGAGTACATGAAATGACTACCTGAATACCTGGGCCAGTTCAACACTAATTATATTATTTTCAGAAATGTTGAAATTTTCAAAAGATTCGTTTCTTCCCCATTTTTTTTTTTCTGAAGGAAAATAAAGAATCTGATGGAATATTTGGAAATATATCATTTGTCAAAATGGAATCCTCAAAATGAATTAATTATTTGACAATATGTGTCCAAAGTGGTGGCAGTATTGCTTAGGAATGGTAACAAATATCCATGGCAACTGTTTTATCACCTCATACTTAGGCCCACTTTAGATGGGGTCCAAGGAATTCCTAGAAACCAATTTGGACTCATTGGAAGCAAATTGAATCCTTGAGTTGGATCCTGCTTGCATCTTGGTTCTTCAAATCATGAGCTCTCCCTTTTGTCTCTTTTTTTGGTATGAATCAGTGTTGTCTGGTTATCACATTTTAGGCCTATCTTGTGGATACCAATAAAGTATATTCTCATTGTTTTAAAGAAATAAGATATGTATTTCAAAAAAATCTGAAATCTACTACACCATCCGGTTACACCTTACTTTTTCTTTTTTTTAAATTGCTAATTATGAATATGCCAATTTTCAATTTTCAAAAAATGATAGATATGCCCAAAGGTTATGCATATCAATTTTCTAATTTTATTACCTACAAAAAAAAATTGCAAGAAAGAACAAAGTACCTAGACTCCTAGAACCAAACCAAAACTTGTAAGAGAATTGAACCCCAATTCTATGAAGAACTTTGCCCAATTGCAACACAAGTTCCCTAACCCAACCACACCCCAACCCACAAAGTTAGTCGAATTATAGTTATGATATGCTAGAAGTTTTTATGTCTTCAAGTATTTCTTGAAGTTTAAATTTGGCTTGCTATTGCCACATGGATTGTTAGGTCAATTCTTCACAATAGTAATAATATAGTCCATGTTGTCCATTTGCAAGCGGTAGTGCCTTAAAGTTGTCAACGCCCCAACAAAAATAAAAACCCACTCAACTTTTATTTGTGAACCTAGGATTCCAAGAATCTATTTTGCAAGAAAACCCCCATTCGAAAACTGGCCTTCATGCATACACCACCAAGTTAGTAGATTTGCACATGTAGATGAAAAAATAAACAACCTCCTAAACAAAGACAACTCTCCAATGACTAATGCTTGAGAAGATTCCTCAATTGAAGCCCTCACTTCAAACACATTTTTTTCAAGCTCCAATCTCGAATCATCAATTGTTGTAGCAAATGAATGCATGTTACAATGTAAAGAAAAAAAATTATCATAATTTGACAATTTTCAATACTTGTGGAACTTTGATATATCATGGCGGATGTTTGGAAAACACTTTGTAACTAAGATTTTCAATTAATGCCGGTTTACATCCCAATATATCATTGCATCATGAAATTGGAACAAATATGAACAAATTAATCATTAATTGGAATACATTTTCATTTTGCAACAACTTGTCACAATGCTATAATTGTAAAAAAACATTACAAAGGACTAGATTTAGTGATAGTTTATCTATGAAATTTTGCACATGTAAAAAGACAACCACAAAGAAGAATCTTTTTCATTAAAATTTTCAATTTCTTTTCAAGTTGTGAAGTTCATATCATATGTTTTAAACATTTGTTAGTACATTATGTTATAATATTGATGAAAATTGTGTTATTTGTAGTTGTAAAATGTTCTTCCATTGGAGATGTAGATGGGTTAAATGTTGTTTTTACCATTTTACATTAGAAAAATGGATTTTCAAAATTAATTTTAAAAAATAGTAATTTCTGTGAAATAAGGTTTCTAAATCAATGTTTATAAAATTATTGGTGTATTTTTACACAATGATACAACTACCAATCAATTGCAAATTGATGGGTTTAATAACTTATTTTATGTTTGAAGTTCAAATTAATTACATGTGATCTCTAGAAAATTTCAAATTGGGTGAAATCTTACATGTTACTATTTTTTATACTATATGTAGTCCCAATTTCCCTTAAAATTGTTTCCACCGTACCATGCATCTACCTAGCATATGCAATGACCCTAGGGTTCAATCATTCAAAACACACCATCATAAAAGGAATCACAACTTGGCATCATATTCAAATGCCAATAAGATTACATTCCCACATCTTACCAAAATTTTCACAATCCACAAAGCCTTTAAGCATGGATCCATCATGATAACCATCATTTGTGAACCTGTAGTGCATCAAAAGACCTCAACAAATTTTTAAAAAGTTTGATCACCTTTATAACTTCAAATTGCATATCTTCATGTAGAAGCAAGATCTTAACCTCAAAAGGGTAAAAAACTTTGGATGGGCTAAAAAACTACAACAACTCAACTTCCATGTTCACAATCAAATGTGATAGTTATTGTCAAAGCATTTAACAACAACTAACGGCCCCTAAATTGATTCAACACACATGTTGAAACAACTAGATTCAAGGTTGATGTGATTACTTCAACAATAGCCCACACTTGGGCTTTAAATATTTTATGTTGTAAAGCCACAAATTTTTTCTTGTTATAACAAATAATAAAGGCATTTTAAAACTCAATTGTCTTTTTTTGAACATAGTGACCTTTCTAACGAATCTAGTTTTCACAAGAGTTTTCAATTTTTGGTGTCGCATCCCATTTTTAACACAAGCATGTTCCCATTCATGCCCCCCTTTCCTGGACTTTTTGGTCCAAACAATGGTTTTTTGTAAATCAACATGGCCATCCTTTAGAGTACACATGTTCCAACCCAACAAAAACTTTGTCATCATTTGTAGCATACTAGCAAGCTTTAAACATCACAAGTTCAAAGCATGTGCCTTCATAAACCCTAAGAATCTTCAAAAGTTCACAATCAATGATAGAATGTAAAACTACTACCATAGCTACCAAATTAATGTTTTCATCTTTTACAAAGGCGATCACCCAATGGAATAAACCAAACTTCTCCAACAAAGACTAGAATTGTGCAGCCATGGATTACCCAGTCATCTCATTCATTTCAAACAACCCCACAATTATATGCATGGGCACCCAAATGTCATTTAAAAAATTAATTACCAAAGTGAAAGTATTTCATTGTCATGAAACATCTATAAATAAAAACTAATGGACATTATTGTTGTAGATGCAAAATTCAGCAAGACATGTTGGTCCATGGTTTTCTTGACCACAGCAAGCAACACTTTTCTCACAAAAAAAGATCAAAATGGAAATTGAACACATGGACAGTGGTGTAGAATTAACCTTTGAAGCCAAACATTTTCACAATTGAACAAATGCATGTAATCTTTACAAGTATAAAACACCAAATCTTCCAGAAACTATTATTGTTGCTCATCATTTTTTTTGGTATGGATTTGTGGCACCAAAAAAGTTAGTAATTACATGGCTAAAAGGACCTATATTTTTCTTCCCAAGTTGCCAAACATGAACATCAACAAGTTTTGCCACCTCATTGAATTGTTGTTTCCTCAAAGCAAATAACTTTGGACGTGCAATTTCCACATGAATAGTCATTGAAGTTATCCTATTAACTTTGTTGTATTTAATTAAATCTTTGAGCCAAAACATCACTAGATGTTTGCTCATATCTACATATTATACATCGCAGCATTTGTAGATTCACCAAATCCACATGTAGGCCATCATTAACATGTGTAATTATGTTAATAGTAACCAAAAAGAGTCATAACCATTGCTTAATTCTATGTTTTTTACACCAAAATGTTTTTAAAAGAATTTTAATTTGAAAATAAGTTAAATTTTTTCACATTATCAAATTTAATATCTTATCCTATAAATGTCCAAAATATGAAATTATTTCTTAACATTTAGACCTTCAAAAGTAGTGTAAAAATACTTGTAACCACTCCTTTTAAGTAGTAAAAAGACTTGTAAATGGACTTTAAAAACTTTGAAAATGACATATTTTTGGCAAGTTTTTAACACAAACCTTAACAAAATAGTACAATTTTTAAAAAAAAGATTCATAAAGACTTTTTTGAAAACTTTTTTTGAATATATTCTAAGAATATTCTCCAAAAAACAATCACCTAAAAGGGTGCCAATGGCTCCTATTAGCCCGTTTGCATCCTAACAACAAAAAATCCCCCAACATATAAACATGCAGTTGTGAGGTTCCAAGCCAAAGCTTGTGCTTTACAACCACAAGTTGTGAAGCATCAACATCTAACTATGTGTTGCTAAATTCTAAATGCATTCTCAACATCTTTATCAATTCCACCCACATTTCAACAAAACAAGGTTCTTAAAGCCCTTCAACCATTGAAAACATAAACCTAAACCAAAATAACAGACACACTAATCCCACACTTTCAACAAAATAAGGTTGCTAAAATACTTCAGCCATTGAAGACAAAAACCTAAACCAAAAAACAAACACATTAAACCCTAAACCCACATTTTGCCCAAATTCGGGTTGTTGAAGCTCTTCAACCATTGAAGACAAAAACCTAAAGAAGACTTAAACACACTAAGACATTAAACACCAAGAGTTGAGCTCCCAAACACACAAAAAAAAATTAAAAGTTTGGAGATTACCTCTTTCAATTCACTAAACTTGATGAGCATATTCACACCAACACCACATTCACCAAAGACCATGCTCAACACCAAACTCACTAAGCATGCACGTAATGTTAAAACCGAACTCCCCCACAATGCACAATGCCAACACCAAACTCGCCAATAAAGAAATCTACAAAGTTGCAAAGTGTGCACACATTCAAATGCACTCAAAGAAAGCAAAGCAATCGAAATCCATGTGTGTTTGTGCACTATGTATTCAAAGAAAATAGCAATTTGCACACATAACGACAACACCAAGTTCTCTAGCAAAGAGATTAGCAAAGTTGCAAAGTATGCACATGTGCACTCAAATAAATAAGAGCGATGAAATGCCAAGCTCCAAGTGATAGTCAAATGCATTCAAAGAAAATAAAACAAGTCAGAATCCATGTGTGTGCACGCATTGTGCACTCAAAGAAAGTAATGAAATTTTACAAAGTGCAAAGCGCAAACACTCAATTACACTCTCATTTTTGCAAAACCCTAATTCCTAACACCTAAACCCTAGATCTAACGCATATCCAAATTGTTAAAATGTCACTTCCACGGATATCTATTCTATCTTGATGTGCTAATCTGGATAAGGTTATGCATAATGAAAATATTGCACTGGACATCTAGTGGTTGTGTATAGAGCTGATATTAAAATGAACCAAAAATCCAAATATGTGTTTATACATATCAGGCCATTATCCAGATGTATATCTGAATTTTTCTATATAACCAAACAACACTGGTCTGAATCAATTGATTTTCCCTCCAAAATGGTGTCAGGTAGGTTTAGCCTAGATTTGCCACTTTTGGTCCTGGACTCTCATCTAAATGCTGCGGGTCCAATTTATGGCTCTCATCCATAGGATTGCTCTATTTCATTGGACCAGGACCTTGGACCCCCATCTAAAGCAGCCCTTAGTTACAAATGCAATGCTTTTAATTTTATCTCCAATGTGTTGACGGCTGAAATGTCCAATGTTGAAATTGTGGATGACAGGAATGCCTTAAAACTGATACCTTATCCTAAGGTCAGTTTCATCATTAAATAATCCTCAAAATAGTGAAATGAAAAATTGTGAAAATATTGACACGTTGAAAATCATCATAATTATCATAGGCTACATTCTACATTCACTACTCATATCACAATATTCTACTAGATGTATCATAGGCTACATTCTGAATAATTTCACCACTCATATCACATGATGAAAAAATAATTTCAAATTTTAAAAACTCATTCATCTTTTGAAAGAAAATAATTATTTGTTTTGTCAATGTGGAAACTGACCCTAGGCTACGGTATGTTAAATCTCACATGGGGGTTCTGGAGTTCTGGACTGGGTGTGAACTCTTGTCATAGTATTATTTTACAATTTGTGCCAAAATAGCCACCATTAAGCCCAAATCTCGCAGCACGGAGTCATCATTCAATAACTTACACTTGTTTGGGGGGAACAATCTGGCGTTCAGGGTCAAGCGAGTCTTGTGCTCTCAGAGGACACATAGTTTGTGTGGTTTTGTATGTTGTGTGCTATCAGATCGGCACCCAACACCATCAAAACTAACAAAGGAACACATAAAAGTATGCACATGAATTCAACAACAAATAGTTACAGAAAACTAATATCCTGCAGGTAAGGAATACCTCACATGTACCATTAGGTGAAAAATATGTAAAAGCCTAAATTGAAATATTAAATCTATTTAGCAACTTGAAACAGATGACCAAGATTGAGGTTTGGAACCTACCCTGAATTTTTAGCCTTTTTTACTGATAAGGCTGAAGTCAAAAATATTGATTCTACCTAACAATCAACAATAAAGATCAAAATGACCAAGATTGAAGATTGTTAGGGATCTACCTTGGATTCTTGCCACTTTCATTGATGTATGTTGTGGTCGTGACAACAAACTATTGAAGAGCCAACCTACCACAGAAGAATCAATTCGTATATTCCAGAGTATACAAAAAGCAACTAGCCAAAAAAAATTGTCACTTTTTTTTTAAACAAGGTTATGTGACAAATTAATAGTTGCTATTTCCAATATTGACAACCCTGTTCAAGAGGTGTTGTATTTATCAGTGTTGCGCAGTTCTTTACTTCTTATGAAGAATCTACAGTTTCAGTTTAAAAAACAAATTAGAATGATTCCAGTTCCACACATAAACAGAACTGGGAATCTGGTTCTGGATTCTTTGAAAACAATATATATATGGATTCTGGTTCCAAAAATCAAATCCAGTTTTGGTCCAGTTCTAGGTGCCTCAGACTGGAACTGGTGGTAGGACAGAAGGGTCTTAAACCCAGACACAAGGGTATTATGCCCTATGTTCTGCTGTCAGGGCATTACCCAGTGTATGGCGGCACCTTCTGTGTGTACTGCGGTGATCATTTCACATTTTGCCCAAATGAAATTGTTGCCAATCCCATTTGGATCAATTGCATGATTTTTGACATGAGGAGTAGCAACTTCTGAACCAACACAAACCAAGTGAAAACAAATTGAAATTGACATCCAAGGATTGGTTTTCCTTCAACAATGGGGATTTAAAAGTCATGAGTTGAATATTTTTGTACCAACTTTATGAACAAGAGTTGGGAACTTACTTTGATAGGTATGGATTTTGGGAATATTATTTGATGGATTTTAAGTCATTAACCAGCATAAATGTGTCACTCGTTTCCTTAATTAATAATTAGTTAATGGTTATTATGTAGTGGGGGGAATAAATACAAACTGGAAGTTTTTCAAATGCAAAATGTTTCAATTTGAAATTGTTTGACATGCTTCTACAGATACCATGTGGGATTAAACACAACCCTACTTCACAATTATCATGCATGTCATTCTCAAGTTCAACCTTTTTCTGTTCATTGCACTTATATTGCTACCATGCCTTCACAAGACATGACCAGACATATTTTTTTGTTCCATGCCATCGGGTGTCTTGTGTTTTCCCTCTGCCATGAATCCATGTTTTTCAAGGACTTTTTCAGCATTTCATTGAACACCAAACCCAAGAAAATGTCATATGGTAGACCACACCGTACTAGTATTCTTCATATAGGCAATCAATAATTTGCTCTCCTTTTTGTTCCTGTTCCCCTAGTGGTCCGCCATCATTGGAGAATTCTTGGTTTGCCAGGACTTGGGTCCTTCCATCTTGTACCTTCTTTCACCCTTTTGTTGGGTGCTTTGTGTTTTTTGACAGGTTTTCATTCACTTTTGCCCTACTATCATGAACAGTTGTTCAGCTTGGATAAGTTGAGGTCAAGGATACACTCCTTCTTTATCTAAAATTAGTTTCATAAGTGATGTTAACATCTTTATGCCACTTTTTCTTTACTATAAGAAGCATAGTAATGTAGGTTGGGTAACATTGGTGCTCTGCCATATGTCACTCCGATGACAATTCATAATCTTCTGGACTAAAGATTACACAAATTACCAAAAAATTGCATGTGTTGTTTTCACATTCGCATCATGTTACCATGTTCCAGTGACATTCCCTTGATTTTCCTGTCTTGTTCACATAAGTATTTCATCACACATCATAATCATTCACCAAAGATGATAATGAAATGAAACAGGCTCAAGATTACCCAATTGAGTACACACAATGCACCACCAGCAGGCTCACCATGGGCGACGCACCCAGCATAATTGGTAGGCGTTTGGGATAGACTGGAAGTCTATCCCCATAGATTGGAAAAGGTCAAAGCACTACTGCACATGAAGTATAGAGAGGTTGGTGCATTTACCCACATAACCCATGTGTCAGAAAACTGTTCAATATTCCCCCCTTAGGAGGGGTAAACCTGTTGAATAGATAGTTAATAAGGTATACACTATATACACCCCAATCCAACTTTGTGGGTGTCCGATGCAGGGCCCACATGGTAGAGGCTTTGGTTGAAATTGGCAGGAAATCTGTTTAAAGCTCGATTTAAAAACATCTAGAGGGTATTGCTCTGTATATTTGCATGTACAATCGATGATGTGTGGACATGAAACACTTTTTTGTTGTATTCCTATCCAGTATCCAATGTGGTAAGCTATGGTTTAGGGTTTAGGCTTGAGTGTGCAGGTTACCAAGAATTGTTGAGGTGTCGAGGCGTGAAACTATTCACAGTAACCAGCATGTTCAAACCAATTATCGAACACGACCAAATTATGTGGGGCCCAGTTCACTGAGCTTACAAATTCTGGGACACACTAGAGAGTGGGTTATGAGGGCTGGAGTGAAACAACAGCCACCAATGCACCAGTTCAGGATGAGGCCGTTCAAGCTGTTTTGGGGATGAACCAA
>Ga0116227_10009256_pt1 | contig 17981 bp, 11 predicted proteins | sample S1TSphgellanicum_FD_89693 | JGI IMG/M metagenome (GOLD analysis project Ga0116227, IMG submission 89693) | Host-associated microbial communities from peat moss isolated from Minnesota, USA - S1T2_Fb - Sphagnum magellanicum MG | ecosystem: Host-associated > Plants > Peat moss > Unclassified... | reverse complement strand
TTTTCCAATTTTTATGGGTCAAAAAAACCCCAAAAATCACTTTGCTTTAAAATTTTTAAATTTTAAATTCACTTTTTAAAAAAAAATAAATTCGAAAAAAAAAAAAAAAAAACCAGTCTGAAAATACAGCCAATTCTCTACTAGCTTGTCACTCACACATTGGTTCCAAGCCCAAAAATATTACCTATCAAAACCTACACTCAAGCAAGCACGCACGTGTCAGAATGTAATTGGAGGTATTGGACTCCAGTTTTGGCAAGACTAGAGGATGAAATTTAAAAAAAAATCAGGATGAAAGTAGTATTATCGAGGATGAAAAAAACAGGGGACCAAACTGGTATTTCTCACCAACAGGAGTTTCACCACCAATTTAGGATTTGCCTTTTTACCTATATCATCATATGCCTTCTTCACTCGTGGCTCATATTCTTTCATTAAAAATCAAAACTCTTGTCAGAATAAAATCTTTTGCAAATCTTGTGAACTGATGATGATACCCAGTTTCAGTAACCAGTACAGTACACCCAGTTTCGCACACTCAAATTGGGGATGAAACAACAAGTAACAAAGGTCAAAAAAACTAGGTCCCAAAGACAGGGTGACTTTAAAAGGACTTTAAGTACTAATAGTTCTCCTTCCTTCAGTTGTAAGTAGTTCCAGAGTCATACCCAATTTCCTAAACCCTAAACCCTAAACCCTAAACCTACATACCCAACAAGTAAAGTAAAATATTCAATCCTCCTGTTGAGCATGGCCTGCCACCTACCAACGTGTGTGAACAAAGCTCTAATACGACGAGTTGAGAGTTCCAATCCATAATGATGCTCAATTTGGTGGTATTTGCTAGTGGCAAGGACTGCCATGATATTGTTGCTGTGGATTGTATGTAATAGGTGGTAGGCAGAATCATCTTCCTCATGATGATTCCCGGGAGTACACACAACGTGTTACAAGCTTGTGAGTTATCTATATAATACTTTGGTACTTCAAAAAGTTCGTAGCTAGCATGTTAACTTTGCTTTTGAGTATATAACAATGTTTGAAGGATAGGACACTGAAAATTTGCAAAAATAAGTTACCACACCAACCCAAAAACGCAACACAATCGACAAGCAACGAATAGAGATTGCATGTAAAATAAGTTACCACCACGACAACTGACAAACAATCAACACAATCAACAAAGAGAAATTTGTATGTAAAAAAGTCTTGGTACTATGTACTACTACTGCTACTACTACTACTCTCTGGAGTCCATAGTCCATGCCAGTGTAATTGGAGGTGGTGGTTCTTTGATTTTTTGTTATAACAACCTCCATCCAGTTGCAGAGGTTTTCGAAGAAGTTTCAAATGGGGTTTTTCCAGAGTAAAATAACTGTCGGTTGTGAGGTTTTCAAGATTTTCAAAAGAACCAGCGGCTTTCCTATAAGAACAGAGAGTTTAGTGTAAATTCTTAGACTGGTTCTTTGAGTTTTTTTAGAACCGTGGATCATACCCAACCCTTACGCAGGTGTCAGTTCTTTTCTTTTTCCAAAAAAGAGAACCACTCAAAATTCATCCCTATCCTTTGGCATTGCTTTAATAGAAAGAAAGAAAGAAAGAAAGAAAGGTTGGTGCTTCTGCAATTCCCACTTTTACTTTTGTTGCCAGGATCAAATGATCAGATTTGCATTGCAGGATGATGAGGGGGAGTCACACGAAGCTTGCAAATCTGGTCATGGAAGTCCACAGATGATACAATGAGACAGACAATAATAGTACATTAAACTCCACAAAGTTTGAACCAAAGTAACGAAAGAAAAATTTAAGCTTATCTATAGTACGGTCTTTTTGTTTTGTTTTGTTTTTACTTTCTTTCTTTCCCAATTTGGTGATGTGACAACAATATTGGTGATCATCCGACAAGAGGATTCAGCCAAATTTGGCTACTTACAAGAATTTGAAAGTATAAAGTTTTAAGAATCCTGCTATACTTTTGTTTCCTTCAAGACTAGACAGGCTCTTTAAGTTTGACAATACCTCAAGGCTCTCACTCACACACATGCGGGGAAGGTTTGTGGTTCAAACATGAAGGATCTTTCTTGAGTTTAATCGGTGGAAAAATGGGTCATGTTTTATGTATTAAACAAAATAATCAATTTAAAAAAAGAGATGAGTCCTTTGTGCACAAAAACAACATGATCTACCTCTTGTTCAAAAATAATGTTCTTTTTGGAAACCTTAATCACATTGAGTGTGAATTAAATTCAACCCAAACTTACTCATATTAGTATAATTGTTCCTCACAACACATGTCATCTTTACAGCAAACTTTGCAATTTAGTCCCTTGCAACCTACTACATCTATATAAGTCAAATTGGGCTCCCCATAGTCCCTAATACTTTTGCAATTCTCTCTAGGAGTTCTTCAATTGTATGCTTCTCATCCCATAACTAGTACCACACCCACATTAAATAGAGCACACAACACAATTGATTAGTTTTCAGCCACACAAGTTCCACCTTTCACACAAATGAATATTTTCGAAGTTCAACTTGCAAATCCAACTTAAAGATGGCTGGCCACCTTAGATAACTTAGATATCCTCACATGTAGACAAAAATCAAAGAACCCCAATTATAATTTTGTCAACATAGTACTCTACAAAACATCAAATTGGCTAATATAAGCAAGTGCACACAAATACAATGAACAAGTCTTCGCATGTTCTTCCTCAAGTTCCACTTGAAAGAAGTTCCTATGTGGCATGCCACAATCCTTAGGAGGGAATTTTAGGGCTTGTATTATTCTAAGCACCAAATTTTGCATCCGGGGAAGAGGCCATGCTTGATTAAAAAGAGCCCATCAGCACAAAGCATAATTTACCCATTAATGAAACTAAAGACACCGGAAAGAAGTGGTGTTTAGACCCGTTCATATATCTTCTTTAATCTTGCATTTTAATCTCTTATTATTGTTGTGGATGTCAAAGGATACATATAGATCATAATGTATTCAAATTGGAGGTCTCTTGATGGCTCCATAGAGAATGAACTAACAAGTTGTTGCTATGAAATATGTGCCTATTTTGGCTCCTACACAGTTTTCCATGAGAACTTCATTGGAGATTAATTAATATGCTTTGGCAAAAGAATGCACATGGGATTATTTCTTTAAGTATAAAAAGTACAATTTTGTACACATTTCTTAAAATTTGAAGAATTGGTTTTGGGGGAATAAAGTCATGGATTTCTATGGCGTGTACAACAAACATATAAGGAACACTAACATCAACAAAAACAGGCATTTTGGGCAAATTATGAGAACACAACTCAAAATGCTATTTATTGAGAGCTTGTTGGAAATTTCACCTAAACTCTTGAAATTCGAGTAAACAAATGTTTCACTAGAAGACATAAGTGATTTTTGCAAGCACCCATTGTCAAACTTGTGGGGTCCATGATCAGATAACTTCAAGAAGCAATTGTGACACCCTGGGGAACAGAACAATTGCGAGGACTTTGACGAGGAATAACATTGGGTATGCAAAAGACACCACTGAAAAGAAATTCGGTTATGTTTGAAAATGATGAAAAACTTACTTCAATGGCCCTCAGAGGCCAATGAATGACCTTGACTTGAGCTAACACCACTACAAGTCTAGTACCACCTTCCATTACACCGAGGAGAACCATGCAAATATGCTTACTACATGTGGTGAAGACAGAAATATGTCACAAATTTCGATAAGTTCATATGCAAAAGAAATTGTCATAAATGTGAATCAACCTCGGCATAGCATTCCTGAACATGTTTAGAACTCTAGAACAGAAGTCAGGACCAAACAGACCCACCACAAGCTTTATGAAATGCCAAGTTAGGCTAAAGGGTCTCTCACCTGCATGTTCAAGGTGCATTCCATTTCATAGAAAGGATAAGGATTTGGGATTTAGAGTCAGGTCCAGTCGTCTGGTCCGTGAGCAAGGCTCTTATGAAGAGGACCTAGGATTAGCCCAAGTTCCAGTCCTTATCATGTATCATAGTTCTGGTTCCACACAGAAACAGAACTGGTAATCTCATTCCAGGTCCAGTTCTTCAAAAGAGCAAATTATAGGTCTGGCTTTGGTTAAGAAAATCATACCAAGTTTGGATCTGGTTTGGATCCAGTTCTTACTAACTGGAATCAGGACTGGTGATCCTTTGATGCCCAACAATGGGAAACCCTAAAAAAAAACCCCAGTAGGACACCAAAAACTGGTAATGGCCAAGGATGCAGGTTTAGGGTTTAGTGCTTAGGGTTCCCTAAATAAGGTGCAAAAAGCAAAAGGCCATAAGGACTAAAAGGTTTTGCTGAGAAGCAATGACTGAATCTCCTGACCCTCATCCTTTCAGTATTCCTCCTCCATCTTCTCTGTTTGATCCTGAAGATCTCGACAATTTTGCTTTGTGTTGAGCATCTGCTGACACTGGCACCAGCTCTCCTTTCATCGTGGTTGGAGACAACCACTTTGAAAAGAAGGCTGGTGGTGTCAGCAGATGCAGGTTGTAGACTCCAAACTTGCATCTGTAACCTTTCTCATCATATGTAAGGTAGAAGTATTTTCCCATAGTTCTGCTATGCTGTTGAGCAGCATTAAGGCTTATAGAATGGAGATGCTCAATACCCACAAATGAGCTCTGTGATCTGGTACATTTCCAGGCTTGTCTTTTGCGGCCTGCATGGTTCTGCGCCCAACCTTGCTGTTTGGTTTTTCATGTTCTGCATGTTCTGCTATTCTATTAAGCTGCATTGAGGCTCTACCTTATAGATTGGTTTGGAGCAATTTGGGGGCAGACAAATACTGATTTGATGAGAGTGTGGTACTCTTTAACTGGATTTCAAGCTCCCATCTTCCTGCAGTAAGAAAGAGGGGTTTATATCTCCTGAAATCAGGACTGGACTCCTGAATCCACTGTCTTCATGATGAAATATGTCAAGGTGGGGAACTGGAAACCAGTGTTGGATGGTTATCTGATTTTCAAAGATAACCTCCGGCTCTGGTTTTTGGAAAAGTTGGAAATCAAATCACCTCTGGTTCCAGCTTTTAGAAAGATTTAGGAATCCAATAACCTGGAGTTATGGGTTTTTGAAAATTTTCAGAATTTAAAAACCTTTGGCTCTGGAGCAAAGCTAGGCTGAGTTAGTATATTTCTGTAGCAACTGAAATAAAGTGGAAGTACAAATTGGAATGTGGGTTTTGTGCATCCCCTGTTTGTCTTTGGCAGCATCTTTGAGAAAAATGTTACACTGGCTGCAGACATCCAGACCCACAAGACAGGCAAAAGCCAAAAAAAAACACAAGGAATGTAGTTGATAGCTTCATCCATGAACCCAGAATCTGAAGAATGGGTTGTAAGTTGTAAATTACTTGCGGTATGAACTGGGAGCATCCAAAACATCCTCAAATCCAAGATTTGGAAATTCTCAAAAACTCTGGCACAAAGATTTGGTGCTCATGAGGATTGAGCCAATGCCTTTCTGTGTTGGAGGGGGGGGGATGTGCGCTAGTTTGTGAAAATCTTCACAAAAATTGGATCAAACATGTTTTTGATCAATGTACAACACCTATCCACAATTGAATCCGAACAAGTTTCCCTATGGATGATGCACGGGTGGGAGTGCTGTGTCATGTAATGACCTCATCAGTAGGCATTGCTTCAAGTGAGAAAAATGTCCCAATGCAAAGGCAGATCAGTATGATCAGTGGAGTGCCCCCCCACCACCATGCTGGCCCGCCTCGCTCGATCATTATGCCAGGTAATGCCATGATACCATAACATTACATCTCTTGATCATTATGCTAGATAATGCCATGATCGCATGTAACATTACATCTCTGACCCCGGGTGAAAATGCCATCATGGGTTCCTTGGGACTGTAGGGTCCTTGGGACTTTGGGATCCACCCTTGGTTCAAAGTGTGTAATGCTGGTGCATTATCCTACACTTAACCTAAAATTCAGAGGTTCTCCAAGCTTTTGATTGGTCCTACACTCAACATTCACCCAAATTAACCTAGTGCCCTCTCCTTTCTCATGACTTTTCGTCCATCAATAGGAGGGTTAATACGAGACTTTTCATCCATCAACAAGAGAGCTACACCTGTGATTTTTCATCCACCAATAGGAGGGTTAATACGAGACTTTTCATCCATCAACAAGAGAGCTACACCTGTGACTTTTCATCCACCAATAGGAGGGTTAATACAAGACTTTTCATCCATCAACAAGAGAGTTACACTGAGACTTTTCATCCACCAATAGGAGGGTTAATATGAGACTTTTCGTCCATCAACAAGAGAGCTACACCTGCGACTTCTCGTCCACAATAGGAGGGTTATGTGACTTTTCATCCATCAATAGGAGGGTGATGTGACTTTTCATCCATCAATAGGAGGGTGATGTGACTTTTCATCCCATCAACAAAACAGCTACACCCGTGAATTTTTCATTCATTCATTCATAGGAAAGTTACACTGTTGCTCTCAAATTAACCTCTGAACAATAGGTTATGTCTGGTAACCAGCTCAAGGCCATTGGTTATCAGAAATACCTTCACTGATCCCATTTCACCCCAAAACTCAAGTGTTCGGATAACCTATGACCTCTTGCTGGTCACCTAGTCCATAATGTCGGGGGCCAAAAATTCAAGGTACATACTTAGGTTGAAAAACACACACTGACATACAAAAGAAACCTAGGGCAAAATTGGATCTAGATATAAATTTCCAGATGCACATTGGGTGACAATATAAGACTGAATTCATAGATATGGAACTTGCAAATGAAAAGAATGGGGGCATGGTTGAAAATTCAAATTACAAGACTTTAATGAATGAATGGGGGGTGTAAGCAAAGATGAAGTAGACAAATCCATGATGTGCTGCAACTATTAATGACAGGGAAATCTTGGGATATCATAGACTTTATAAACATGCAGACATGAGGCTGCTGCTAGTGCTCCTGGTGGAGCATATAGAGATATATATGGTTTTGATCAGAATCTTGCAGCTCATGAGCTACTCTGATCATGGTGCACTTCAAAAATACAGATCTAAGATTGGGTCATGGTGCCATATGCTGCAGAGCAATATTCTCTTCCTTTTCTATTTTTTGGTCAGAAGCTGGATTTGAAAATAGATAATGCATGAGAGAGGTACCATGCATGAAGTGATCTAATTCAACAAGATCATATATCATATCTCTGTATGTATGTATGTATATAGCTCACAAGGTGATTGTAATTTGGAACTGATCTGTTAGTTGATCAGGATAGCTAGCTAGCAGCAGCTCAGAAATTGATTAGCAATTGTGTGGAGTTAGAGATCTGGTAGAGATCTGTTGTCAACAGGATAGCTCAGAAAGTGATTTGTATCGTCTAGTTAGAAGCTTTGAATCACAATTACTACGTCTGCTCAATTTGTGCTTGAATAATTTACCCAAACTCTTGTTGATCTTCTGGTTTTGTCGCTGCCCATGTTTGAGACTAGATTGATTTGGATGACCAGCTGCTGCAGAGCTGCTGCCGATGATGTTGCATTTGTTTTTGATGACACGTGGAGCTGCTGCTGCTGCTGTTGCTGCTTTGTAGGACCAGATTATGTCTTCCTTCTGCAACTTTCGTTTAGGACATCTGGACTTTGACCTCCTGCATTGACTGCATCTCCAGGACATGAGGTTTCTCAGGATCAAGTTGGATTCGGTTTCTCTCGATTCTCTGGAGCTTACAGGAGCCATACAGTACCTGACAAAAATTACGCCAAAACCAACATCTGAATCTGTATCAAAAACAAATCAGGGTGATGCACGATGCTCAATTACCCGCGAGCTCCACATCGAATCCCAATCCACTGCTATGAGAAAAGTTAGAGTACTAGAGCTAGCTACTCACAGATGCTGTGCACGAGATTGGCAAATGGAACAAAATTGCAGAAGATCCACAAAACCCACGTCGCCACACATACTGCACTCCACGCCGGAAGACCGACCTGCAGGAGTACTTCGATCATCCCTGGGCAGCTTCTCTCCTTCTTCTTCATGTTTCATGTGATCTTCAGAACAGTTTTCTATCGCTCTAACAAAACGGCCGTCCAATGTGGACACTACTGCCGTAAGCGCGCCTTTCTGCGGAATTCTAGCTTGCGTCCGTTGTCTCTCCATGGAATACTCTAGTTTAGTTGCACTAGGACCCTAGCTATTCTCTACACCGGGACCTGGGGCCTGATTCCAACTTCGTCTTTGAAGGTTCTACTGGTCACCCGGTGCGGTGGCTAGTCCGCTAGCAAGAACTAATTCCTACGCGCAGAGCGGGCGACGAAAAATTCCAAAAGAGTGTTCTGCAGTTGAACTTGACATAGACTCCAAGCTTAATCCCTTTCAAACATGATCATCCACTAGTATTCTTCTAATGGGTGCAAAGTCCTGTTGGAAGCTTAATCGGCACTAGTAGCGCCTCTACAGATTGAAAACTTTGAATCATGCTCTCACCCCGGTAGTCTCGAACAGGCACTAGAGCTCGGCATCATATTGCTGCTTGGCGATCAGAGCCAGCTTATAAATGCAAGTTCGGTCCTTGCTACTATTATAACACTAGACATCAATGACGGTTGCGAAAGATCTTAGAAATGCAACCTAACTATATAAAAAGATTGTCGACAGAAATCATGATTCACCAACAGCTCCAGCAATACACCAGGACCGAAAGCATGAACCGGAAGCAATGTTCACGAGTTTCTGATTCACACAAGAGCTTACGTAAACACATATAAGTTCCAGATCTATCTATCTAGATCTATGTTTTCTTCCAAGCTAGCTGGGCAGCTAGATAGCTAGCTAGCTAGCTAGCTAGAAGAAGGATCCTGGAGGTTGGTGTCGCCGCCAAAATAGTGCTCACACTGCAAGTTATAGTACAGCGTTCAGGCGATGGGGCACGACGTTACACCCGGTTTGAGAACATTAATGGACTTGCCTGGTCATGACTTAGTGCCAGTAAAAGAAACGTCCCGGAAACGGCTTCTTGGGATTGATCGGTGACCGATCCAGAGGGAGGAGATCATGAGCAGCCAACCGTTAGTCCTGCTTGTCGCCGACCGCTAGCTAGCTTAGCTGGGACCCACGCTGCACGCGGTCAGAACATGAGAAACCCGCGTTTAGCTAGCTACCCATCTCCTGTGCGGAATTCTTTATTATACGCTTGCAAATTGCCTACTTTTGCGGAGACCCATGATCATTATCTATGCATCCGGGTGTAAACAAGCTGTCTTTCTTTTGCAGATCAAACCCACTCGGAGCTCTTGCAGAATGATTCCCTTGTGGGAAAATTGTCTTCACTTTACCTTGAAGAATGATCTTAAAAACCCCAAATAAAAGGGATTTGTGCAATGACACGGGGAGTTTTGCAACATTCTTGAGGGGTCAGAGGCCTCACGGCTAGGGACAATTCAATTATGCGACCCTAGAAGGGTACGTGCTGTGAACTAATGACAAAGGGAAAGTTGACGAATAATTCTCCCTTTGACATTTTGGTTCTAAGAGGGATTTCAAACAGGAATAACTGAGAGTTTTCCCACAATATTGCACACAGACAGAGAGTTTGTACTAAAACTCCCTGTGAGTACAGTAAGAGCCTAGCCCAATTGACGATCAGCTCCTGATCTTGTCGGCTTCAAGAAAGAAAGCCGCGTTTTATCATGCATATGTTTTAGGTTCTAGAGATCCGGTGGTGCTTCAAGGGGTTGATCAGGCATGCAGTTTCACCAGGGAGTTCCAAGGAAGTGATCGTGGGGCGCGCACAATATTATGATTGTGAAGTCTCCCCTGGTTTCTGCCTGCCCCAGCTGCTTCTTCCTTGAAATCCGCTGGCAGAAAGGAAGGCAGGCAGATGGAATGTGCACATGCACACATAGTCTGCCCACCTTTTTGGTCGCTCCATCTAATTTTCTGTCCCTGCCCTCTAGGCCATTTGTTTAAAAAAAATTCCATACATGGGAAGTAGCTATCCTAGTACCTTGTCCCTTCAAAAAAAAACCTTAGGAGCGCCAATTGGGTGGCACCAACATGCCCCCAAGGGATGTTTCTTATCCTTTTGAAGGGGGGGGGGGGGAGTGGGGGCTTGATTTCCCATCAAGTTCCCAAAAAGTTCCCATCAAATTCCTCTTGTTCCCATCAATAACTCATCAATATGCTTTTGGTTTCATCAAGTTCCCAAACAATTCCTGTCAACTTCCTCTTGTTCCCATCAATAACCTATCCAAATCCTTTGTTCTCATGAAGTTCTCATCAAATCCCTTTTGTTAGCATCAAGTTCTCATCAAAATCCTTTTGTTCCCACAACTTCCCTTTGTTCCCTCAACTTCCTTTTGTTCCCAACCCAACCCAACCCAACCCAACATAAACCCACAAAAAGCTCTAAATTTTGTGAGAGACTTGGGCAGAGTGCTAAACGGAGCGCCCCAGTTCCGGGGCAGGCCCGGAAGCGAAGCTACAGTGTGACAGGCAGACGTCTGTCTGGTGCGGCAGAGCAGAAAGTGGGGATTTTGTGCCTGTCAGGTTTTGTGGAAGATCGCGGGCTGATCTGCTTCTAGCGCGGCAGACTGCCGCGCTTCTTCCTTCATGTGCGTGTGCTATCATGACGAATGAGCGCGTGTGATATCATAAGAATGAGCGTCGGCGAAGCGGATCAGTTCTGCTCAACCTGGAGCAGAAGTACCACCAGCACCTTCAAGGTAGCTGGTACCTGGGGAAACTGGCTGGAAATCGACTACCAGGGAAGACAAGCTGGGTATGCTAGAAATTGGCTAGCATGGGAAGCAAGCTTCTGGGTATGTATATCAACTACTGTGGGGGCGGTTCTTTACTTCTTATGGTTAGTAGATCTGGTTCTGTCCCAGTTCTTCCTAATGCAGATCAAAACCACTAGAGGTTCACTAATTAACCCCAATTCTACTCCCTTTGTCATTCAGAAACATTTTTTTTCAAAAAATCTTTGTTCTGATTCTAGTTCCAGTTTCTTTGTTGCGAATCGAGTTCCATGTCCATTTAATCCTTTAAGAAAATAAATTCAGGTTCCAGTTCCAAAAATTCAGACCCAGTTTGGATTCTGTTCTTACTAACTGGATCATGAACCGACTGGTATGTGCACTATCTTTCCACAGGCCGAAGGTGGTACCTAGCTAGGAAAATGGCTAGAAAATTGGCTGCATGAACATTAGCTTTTCCTTTTGAAGCTTTCAGTTGATCTGGGATAATAAAGACTAGGCCAATGCCTTTAGGCAAGGTCTTTATATTTCCTAAAACTAATAGCCCTTCCTTCCTAAGAACACCCTACCTATTTACTTTGAGTCTCCAACCATGCCTTAAGACAAGAAGTAGCTTGGACCTTATGGTGAGGAATAAGTCATCTTTGACCACGCTTATATACAAAGTAATTTGAACATTATAATTAAAATTAGATCAAAAGGCTAGAACTAATTGAAGCTCTAGAAGTAGGTAATAGGAAGCAAATTATGAATTTCTATTTTTATTTTTATTTTAAATGCTTATTCTAATTAGTTTGTTGGATTCTATCTCACTTTAATTCCTTCAATTTGTAATATTGTGCTGGAAGATTTGGTTTTAAAGTTGCAATGTTAATGTTCTATTAAATGATTATATAAGTGGTTATATGTATTACAAATAAGGTAATCTGAAGTGTAATGGTAACTAGAAATTAAATAAAAGTAATAAAAATATCATGACATTGCCATTGTGTCTTTCATGCACATTCATTTAATTAGTGTTGATAACATGACGAATAATTGTGAACTGAAAATGTGGATCCATGACTAAAGTCATAGGACTGGATGACATAAGCGACAAGTCCTATTTGATTAGATTATGTCATGTTTGTCAAAAATGTCATGTAGATGAATGGCACTTGTTGCTCAACAAAATGTCATGCATGTAATTGAATAAGACTTGTTGGAGTAACAATGTTTTGAACAATTAATTTCCTTTTCTCTAGAATTTGAATTAGCTTTTTGGGCAAACGACTCGGGTAGCATGTAATTGAGGCCTGCTTTACACTAGGAGTCCAGGCCAATGTTCAACACAAATCAAGCGTTCCTATTGGTGCAAAAGTTGAAATCAGAGCCAAGGGCTTTACACTAGGGGTCAAGACTGAACAAGAAAAAATCTTTTCAATCTGCCCAAAGTTACTAATAAATGCTCGTTGGGTTGGCTTTTGATGCATGCACCTTGATGGGCTTGTATTGGCCCCAAGGCTGGAAAAACCATACCATCCAATTTGGGAGGCCAATTTGCAACCCTTGGGACCAATGTTTCAGCATTTGTTAATATCTTGATGTCAATGTTCTAACATTTATTAGTAATTTGGGGCCAAACAAGAAGCCAAAAAATGCTCCAAGTTGGCCCCAAGTTTTTTGGGCCTTGACTCCTAGTGTAAAGCAGGCCTAACTGTCGGTTCTCCCTATACAGTTCTCCTTTGCAGAGGTTTTCTGACTTTTTCAACTCATGTCCCACAAGGACTTTGCAGGGAGGGGATTTCATTGACATTTCCTGATCTTCTATTGTCATTCTCAATTGGGAATTCCCAGGGATTATGTGTAAGGATTTTCTAAGATTATGCAAAAGGGAATTCAAAGTGACTTCCTTGTCTAGTATCCTCACATGATATTTGTTGACAACACAAGGCAATTGCGAAGAAGTAATTGCATTCTGGAATTTTGGAATCCAGTCCAAATTGTTTATTACAAACTCACAACTAAACAAATGTGATCATGTATGTCAAATCTCACATGCATTTCACCAGGTCAAGTACAAAAACCCTAATCCAACATTTCACTTGCTCAGACATCAGGATTAGACCAGAAAAGATTTACAAACAGCTTTAGCAGTAATGCCGCGCAAATTTCTGAAAAGAAGAAGCCATTACATAAAGCTTGCAATCTGAATTGAGATTGTATATATGTCTGAAAACATTGTGTGTCTACAACAGAAAGAAGACTTGAAAATTCAATGTTGCTGAGAATGGCTATGAAAATGGAGGTCTAAACTCACTTGATAGTTCCAATATCTAACAATCAAATATGCGATTAGAATTGAGGACAAAAAGATGGGAGAATATGGCTAATTTAACTTAAAGCCCAAATCCCTAAGGTGGATTGCTATGCCTAAAATAATCAACTAGTTCACCTTGAGTATAATTTGTAGGAACCTTCCTTGGAGGTCTATGGGTCAAGTGTCCATAAGAAAATTGCCTGAGTCGTTTTGGTTGTCCACGAAAATATTCTAGTTCCTCGTCAATGGAGTGTTGCTCATGAAGTTGAGTAGAAGGTCTCCTTGTAGCATGGGGGTCCCCCCTTGTTGGATGTGTGGCTACAACTTGGTCATCCTTTGAAACTTAATGTGTAATATTAGTACATAATCAAAGATGCTACTAGAATTGAAAAGTAAAAAAAGATGAACTAGAAAGTATGACTACAATGTTAATCATAAACCCTAAGATGGATTGTAGCAAATGTGAAGATTAATTGATTTGTCATGGCCAAAATTACAACCCAAATCCTAAGGTGAATTGTATACACCTAAAAAGATCAATGAATTCACCTTGATGCCTTGAATATAGTTTGCATGAACCTTCCTTGGAGTTCTTTGGGCCAAGGTTCCATGAGAAAATTGCCCAAGTTGTTTAGATTGTCTACAAAAATATTGTATGTCCGAAGGCTCATCAAATTGTTACTTTTGAAGTTGAGTAAAGATTCTCTTGTAGCATCGGGTTCCCCTTTTGTTGGATGTGCAATAGAAAACTAATCATTTTTCAAGACATCTAATGTTAATAGATAATAGAAAACACCAATTTTTTTTGAAAAATAAAAAAAGATGGATTAGAAAATGTGGTTACAACCCTAGTTATAACCCTAAAGTGGATTGCAACATATGTGTAGATTAACTAATTTGTCATGGGCAAAATCACAACCCTAAACCCTAAGGTAGATTGCTACACCTAAAGAAATCAACTAATTTGTTATTTCCAAACATGATATCACTAAATAATGACCATTCAAGAATAATGTCATCCTTTTCAATTAAATGACTATCAACCATTTTTCAAACTAGAAGATTGAAAACAACTTGAAACAAAATCTTATGATTCATAAGACGTCACAAAGTTACAACAATTGGAAGGCATGACCAAATCTTACCTTGCTACTTGAACACACTAAAACCTTTTTCTTAATTTTGTTCCAATTGTCTTTCAATTCAATGATGTATTGCACAATGTCATTCAATTTCCATCACAAGTGGACAACTACATTAATGGAAACCAAAGTGGCAAGCTTTGGTTTTCACAATGCACAAAAGGCATGTAATGATTCCATGTTGTTTTTATTGTGCCCAAGATTTGTATGTGTGAAAAAATTGTTGATAGCAAGCTCAATTTTATCTCTAAACCAATTCCTAAAACCTCTATGATTATCACAAAAAATGGCCAAAACCCTCACATGGAAGACTAAAGGTAAGGCCAAAGGAAGGCCAAAAGATGCATAACCCACAAGAACCAAAGAAGGGAAAAAGTTAGTCCTTCTCATGAGAGGAAGTTATTTCACCCATAGCCCTTCTAATGTCACTTGCATGCAAATTGCGAGATCTAATAATAATAGGAGGTCTAGTACAAGCATCTCTTGCCAACCTAATCTTCTTCTTTATATCAAACATTAAAGCATGGTCAAGAACAATACTAACACGTTGTCTAAAAAATTAAATGCAAAAAAACAAAGATAAATGACCTCCCAATCATCTTTTATGAAAAAGACATGCATGTTCCTTAATAAAACGATCCATATAACACACAAATGTGCCATACACCTCCATGGCCATTTGAATAAAGTGGTGCCCCTCATAAAACCCTCTATACCTATGGATCTTGGCAATGACACTAAATGCATATAAATGCATAGATGTTGTATTTTTGTTGTAAATGACTTATCAACTTAAGTCATGAACTTATGATAATTATGTGTTTCAAATGTTTCAAGATTATAATTATGCTTGTAATTATAAATTGAGGTTGTTAGCATAGTGATAGGAAATTGTCATAAGAAAATTTGAAGAATGTATGTGCCTACATCAATTCATGATAGTCTCTTACATGTTGAGCTAGAGTTCTAGTCATGCACTTTGCACATAGGATAATGCTCGAGGATGGCAGCATTCCGAAACTAAGGGTCCCTTGATGCGACAACAAAGGAAGGGCCTGCATTGGAAACCCTTCTATCTAAGGGCGTTATGTGTTATCCCACATAATAATGTGGCAAAAAAAAAATTGTATGATACTCACCCAATATCATGGGAAAAAGAAAAAAACAGTCTAAATTAGCAAACTTGAAATGGCACCAAACCCATGCGGGTTATCAAGGCAATTCTTAGAAAATCACCAAACTGGTTTTGATATATAATCACTATTTTCACACCAGAAAAATTCTTGTTCAGAGAACTGAAACTGAAAGTTATTTGACTCAAAAATTTTGAGAAACTGGAACAGGCCGTTATTTATAAAATCAAATACCCGCACAACACTGGCAAGCACTCACAAAATCGTTAGTGAAGTGAACATCACTGAAGTTAACCTTTCCTGACAAGGCTCCAGGATCATGCAACCTGACGTGCCTTTGCAGGCAGAGAAGGTGCTGTTAGTATGTAGGTTTCACATGCACACGTTTCAAGTTTCAACTTGCATGGTTGCTGCAACCGTTACATTAAGGTCTTGGGTGACAGATTATGTCATTTTCTTGATCACAATACATGATATAATCTTCTGATACAAGCATAATAATGATCACAATGTTTCTGTTGAAGCTAACTTTTTTTTCTCAATAATCGAATCTATCACCCGAGAAGAACCTTAATGTCATAGAATGGCCTGGCCCTAGCTCATTATGTTGGGTGTGTCACCCAGCTCATCCTTGTGAGCTAGCTCAGTGCCTTACCTGACATAATGGGCAGGGGCTTGACCATTTCATTTCATAGTATGTATTGTGGCTGCTTAGCTTGTTGCACCCAGGAACATGTCAAGCTGGATAGGGTGAGTGCTGTTCTCTCAGGTGGTGAGAGGGTTCTACCAGCATGTCTTCAAGATTGGTCCTCTCTGTTGATTCACATGACAAGTCAAACTAGCAATGCAAAAAGTGGACAACCAAAAATGGTTGCATGTCGCACGTAGGAACATCACTAAAAAGTTTCTTAACACTGCAAGAGAATGCAAGTTTTTCTAGCACAAAAAGTAGTGACTCATGACACAAGTGTGAGGTAAACTTTGTGGTTTCATCCATTACAATCTACAATTTTGCAATTTTTTATTGTGACATGTATTACAATAAAATGGCAATTTCACATTAGATAATGGCACATGTGATGTAAATTAATGTAAATTTGTCATTTTAATGTAATATATGCCACATTACACATCACAAATTGTAAATTTTAATGGATGAAACCACAAAATTCATCTAACTCTTAGAGTCTTGAACTCCAATTTTTGCATGAGAAAAACCACACTCTCTTATAGAGTGAATAGGACACCAAAGGTGGGTAATGAAACCACAAAATTTGTGTCACTCTAGAGTCTTGAACTCCAATTTTTGCATGAGAAAAACCACATTCTCTTATAGAGTGAATAGGACACCAAACGTGGGTAATGAAACTACAAAATCTGTCTCACTCTAGAGTCTTGAACTCCAATTTTTGCATGAGAAAAATCACATTCTCTTATAGTGTGAATAGGACAGCGAACCTGGGTAATGATCTCTCAGATGGCCATTCAATTTTGCAGAATGCCCTCCCCACAGGGCAGACCAGTATATAGCCAGCCCTCCCACCTGGTCTGGCATGAAACTATGGTGAAAGCTCAGCCATATTAAGTGAGAGACTCTGCCATATTGGCCTGCTTAATCATTATGCCGGGTAATGCCTTGGCAGCAAGTCATTAGCCTCGGGTCTCCGCCCTCATATCACAGGGTGTGTAACGCCCTGCTTCTGTGACATCGCTTACACATAAGTCAGGATGAATGTCACTAATCCTCTGTCCATGAGAGCACCCATTGAATCAATGAGGGCATCCCCATACTCATGTGATACATCTACATACCCTATTGGGACGAACTACGTACTCTCAAAAGAGTGAAAAAAACAAGGCATCACAAACACGCTGGCCTTGCCAATAGATAAAATGTTGTACATCTACCTACTGTGTGCACACTCTAAAAAACACTGCAAAAATCAGTTCCAGTCTAAACAGTCTAAACACTTTCATAAAAGAAACTGGTTCATTTAATGTGAGATCGGTTCTAATAAAGTAAAACTTCCAAAAGTTGGATCAAATGCAATAGTCCCTGCAACGTACTGGCAGGGTTCAGATCGTCTTACCAGGTGTAGTTGATTCACTTTGCTAATTCATTTGTGTGAGGGAATTGCTTGCTTTAGTGGATGCCCCTTTTGCATGGGTTCTTAGGATGGACTCCTTTGTTATGTTTTGCAAGGGTGGTCATATGAGCACTCATTGCATTTATTTTGCCACTTTGAAGGACCATTTCATCATTTTACTTAGTTTTAGCAACGAACCAAAAATAAGAGTAAAATCCTGTAGGAAGTGTGGCAAAAAAAATTTAAAGGGCTCAAGGGATTTTTTGCACAACATTCCACTAGACTACTTGACAAATCCGAATCTTGAGATAAGTATACAACTATCGCAGCAATATACAAGGGCTACATAAAACTTAATTATGGGCCCACCCTATGCAAAGGATTTCACGAAATGGAATAGGCCCTGCGCTGAGGTTATTAGCTATTACCAAAATGAAGCAGCATTGGTTGAAATAACCTTGACATTCCATTTGCTTGAAAGGAAATTAGGCACATCTATAGAAGGGAAGAGGCTCCCAGTCACATTTAGATTCAAGAGAATCAAA
>Ga0116227_10009255_pt1 | contig 17982 bp, 11 predicted proteins | sample S1TSphgellanicum_FD_89693 | JGI IMG/M metagenome (GOLD analysis project Ga0116227, IMG submission 89693) | Host-associated microbial communities from peat moss isolated from Minnesota, USA - S1T2_Fb - Sphagnum magellanicum MG | ecosystem: Host-associated > Plants > Peat moss > Unclassified... | reverse complement strand
GTTAAAAATAAAAGATATTAAAATTTAAAAAATTGGGTTTTAAATTTAATTAAATTTTTTATCAAATAAAAAAAAACAAAAAAATAAAACCATGGGTTCTTTCAAATTATAAAAAAAAAAAAAAAAAAAACTTGGACTAGAGTTTCCTTGGAAAATAAAAATTATCCAACATTAGTAAAAACCATTGATTCTAGTTCTAAATAAGAACTAAACTAGAATTATTTTTGGGTATCCAAAAATAATAATTAGGTTCAAAATGAGGGGCTAAAATGTTAAGGGGACCTCTTTGGTTGGCTCTAACAATGTTCAATAGCATTGGGTGACACACCAACTCCAAGAACACTCAACAATATCAAGCAACACATTGAGGAGTTTTCTTGGCATAGTTTTGTTCACTCAATTCCAATGAGTCAAAAGTTTTTTTTAATCCTCCAAGTAACCAATTTAGGTTGGTTACTAAATTAGACGAGCATTAGTAGGGATCGATGACACGTCTTGTACAAAATTTTGTCCAAAATTGGCAAGTTTTCTTAAATGAGTGATATATAAGGACTTGAGCTTTAGTCTTGAATTGAAGAGTCTCACTCATTTAAACAAAAACATATAGGGAGTATGCAAATATTATTAACTTTGTTCTTTGATATGGTCTTCATTTTAGTAAGTAATATCCCTTTGTTATTTTAACAAAAGTAACTTTATTGGTAGCTTTCATATTTTGAATCTCTTACAAATTTTACTTTTTTTCTTTGCTTAAGATGATTAGTCAATGAATGAAACTTGTCACAAAAGAAAAAGCTTTGAACATCCAATGCACCCACAACTAATTGATAAAAACAATAAGCACCCAATATTGACATCAAATATTTTTATCACACCCAAAGTGAATTTTTTTTGTGATGGGCAAGCCTCTTTGATTGGCCCAACCAATAATAATAATCATCACATTCCATGAACAACCCTAAATTAGAAATCTATATAGCCTTGCCCTATGGTCTAGTTACATAGAAGGTTGCCAAAAGCAATGTCCTTAGGGATGTTTTCACATGACTTGGAAGTCCTCTTAGCATCCCTATCAAATTTTTTTTTTTTAATTTACGTAAATTTACCTTCTTCATATGGGCAAAACTTTAGACTTATTTTATCATAATGTGCATTGCCTCTTTCCAATACTACAAAAGTAGGTTTTTTAATTGAGTATTTTAGTAAAAAATGCCCAAAATAAAAAGCATAAAGAAAACCCTATCAATTTGATAAGTTGATTTAGACTCACTATTGTGACTAAGGTGGTCATTTTGACTAATAAAATAAGAGACTATTTGATTAATCATTTTGACTAACAAATAAAAGACCATTTAACTAATTGAATTTCTACCTAAATTTAAACCATTTGTTACAATTATTATATATATATGAAGCAAGGTAGTTTGTTTTGTTTTGTTTGTCACACTAAAATCTCCCAAGTCATAAGTCCCCCTAACTTATCAAGCATATAAAATATCTCCTAACCCCTTGTATGGGTACCATTTGTTCATTAATCTATGTCAAGCAACTTGTGCTACTAATAATATCTTATTGTTCAATATATTTTGGAACTATTATAACAATCTCTTAGCAATCATAGCATAGAACAATAAAGGATAAAGTGGATTTGAAATTATGTAATATGAAAAAATAACAATATTTCATATATATTATCATATTTTATTTCATTTACAACATTGTTTTGATCATATACAAATCTGAAACATAAATTAATGCAAACTTCAAAAAATAACCTCATAATCATATTTTTATATTTTCACAAGTTCAACTAAATGCAATTAATGATATGTCCTCCATGCAACCAAAAATATGCGACCAAAAAAATTGCAAGTGACTAGAAATAGAAAACTTGTAATTAAAAGTACTATATATGTGAGCCAAAATATTAAGCATGGAAGAAAAAAGATATGACCAAAAATAAAATACATGCAATTGAAAACATATAAAATTTATTTTCTTTACATGTTAAATATTTTTGGTGTATTCTAAAATAAATTTGGTCGCATTTTTTAACTCCATGTTATGGTTTCAATTAGTTGTATAAGGAATATTGAAAATACAAAACATGGGATTAAAAATATTGTACATGCAACTGAATAATATAATACTTGCAACCAATAAATTATTGACAAAAGTCATGATTGGGAATTGATAAACTATTTCATTTTTGTTCACATGTAAAGCATTGTCAATGGACAATCTTTTGACTCTTGGTGTTACTATCACTCTTGTAGTTTGCATTTTCAACTACCCTATTATTTTCAATTGCTTTGAGGAAGATTTAGACACAATTCCATTTCACTCATGGATTGAGTTTCAATGTAGCACATAACAATAAACAACCCAATCATACACCCAATTCAAGAAATATTGTGAATAGAAAATGGAATAGTAATATTGTATCAATGTGAACACATATAAGTTTTAGGGTTCAATTTGTCATTATCTATTTTTGTGTAGAGATGGCAAAAGGTGTTTCATTGTTGTATGTTCTTAAATTGTCCATTGTCACAAGGGACTTCATGAGGGCATGTGAGGGAAAGGAGGTTTGTTCTATTATTTGTGTGTAATGCAAGACTCATCTCGAGTCTTGATGGAGCTATTGATGGTGGAAGATAGAGCTACATTTATGAAATTATTGGTGGAACTTAAAAATGGAATCTATATATGAACATATATATGCCCATGCAAAACCACTACAAGCATCTGACCAGAAGTCATATTCTGGTTGAACATAAGGAATGGGGATTGACGTTTTGGGAAACTGAAACATAGAACCTGAGTTAATGCATTGCATTGTAGAGGTTGGGTTTAGCAGTTCAAATGATGGAATGAATAATGAGAGATCTTATCTCTAGCTAGACTTCAAGAAAGCATGATTTGTTATTTTTCTCTTGTGGGATTATATAAAAGTTGATGACAGCGTTTTAGGATTGTTGATAGCTGTAGAATGATGCTTAACTTGTGTATTCTGGGAATTAATGCAACAAACTCGGAACTTGCTTTATCCTGAGTTTGGCTTTAAGGTCAGGGGATTTGTGTTTATTGTTGGAAGTTGCTATTTCTTGAATCTGGCTATAAGAAAAGGGATTTAGGTTTTCTGTAGGAATATAGTGTATAGACTGTCCATTTGTGGCAGTTTTGGGTGGTGTTTTTTTGGTTACAATACAACTATTGGCATACACAAATTCGTTCTTACCAGTTTCGACCTTGAAAAACTTAGACTTGCATTGTTTGAAATGAGAAAATTTAAGTGAACGATATCAACATTCATTGAGCTACAACGAGATTTCCCTTTATGAGGTTTGTTCTAGACTATAGTAATAACTTATTATACAAGTGTAAGCCAATCCCAATTATAAGGATTTTTTTTTTTCAAAAAATTCTTTATGTGTGTGTGAACTTGGTTATAGTTCATATGCAAAGTAATCAGTAGTGGAATTTTTTTGTGATATGTAGTTGACAAATCAGTTCAACATAGAGATGGTCAAGCTAAATATCACGTGAAGCTCATTGCAAAACCATGTTATAGAAATTAAGTACAACAACAATTTCCTGTCTTAAACATGTGTTTTTGTCATGCAATGTAAGATTTGGAAAATGTTTTAAAATATCCACTACAACAGTTGTCCAATTTACAAATATTGCAAAAAAAAAGACCATTCAGCAAGGTACAAACAAATGTCAAATGCGGGCTGCGATATCTTTTTCAATTTTCTGATGTTGCATCATCAGTGACATGTTTTTAGAATTTGTCTAAATAGTAAAAACTCTAGCTAGTTAAAAAAAATGCTACCAAACTAAAATCAGAGTCCAAACATGATGGAAAAAAATTCAATCTTTTGGCTTGGAAATTTAATGATTTTTTAGGGGAAAAACAGGAATATTGTGACAAAATATTGTAGTGTACAAAGTATAGGTACTCCTATAGTGAGAGTGTCAGTTTTTGCCTCAGGTAGTGCCCTGTAATTGGCAGCACATTACACTATCTTCTAGAAATATAGAAAATGAGGTTCAGCATACCATAGTTCATGGGCAACTTCAACATATGTATATTGAATAATTAATTAATTTTAAAGATACCATGTCAAAATATATAATACTCCACAATATTTCAAAATATCCATATTTTCCTTCACAGTTTTATTTTTCTTTTGAAAATTTGTATATTTTGAAAATTTTGACATTTCTACAAATAAAATAATTTGTGTCATAGCTGCCCATGTACTACGGTACTAGGCAATTTGGTTTGCAACATTTCAATACTCACACAGTTATTATGCACCCCAGTATAAAACCAAGGCCAAAAAATACCTTGGAGGAGGTCCACAGGGTGTTACCCTACAACTGTACATGTCCCATCTTCCAAAAGTGGAATAAAACATGTCATTAGATGGAAACATCTGTCCATCAAACAGATCTCAAAACCCATCCAATTGTGACCACTCATCCTATGCATGGTGTAACCAAGACCATACAGTGACATAACAAATTCCCAACTATAAAACTATAAACCCTGACTTGTCACCATATATCTTGAACTAGTCCCCCGATGTATATTATGCAATAAAGTTGTCAAGGAAAACACGAAACCCTACATTGCAACATGAGGTCTTTGCCTTGGAAAGCAAACCAAAACAAAAAGGTGTAGAAGAAGAAGGTTCTATTGTCAAGGTCCGGGCCTCTTCAGCTTAAAGTACAAGGAATCATTGAAAACAAAACTGGCCTGAACTGATCTTAGAAAAACTGTGATATCCGTCAAACACTGGTACATGTCAGTGTTTGGTGATTATTAGAAACACGAATGGTCTCCCTACGGTTATCAGGGTGGTTCTTAGAATTCACAACCTTTTCTCAAAAAATCAAATAATAGGTTCTGTGTCTATCCACAGTTTTCAAAAAGTTGAAAAATCAAATAACTGGGCATAGAACAGCTAGTTCTTAATTGGTTCTTTCATGAAAACCATTGGTTTTTAGGGGTTCTTAAATAACCAGGACTGTTGGTTCTTTCATTCTGATTCTTTTCAAAGACCCAAAAATGACGGTTCTCTGATTGTGAAATATTTTAAGAACTGGAATCAGCTGTTCTTTAAAAATTCAAATAACCAGCCAATACAGGTACATATCAGTGTTGGCTGGTTATTGAATTTTGACCCAGTTATGAAGTCAATTATTAATAACCTACCAGTTGGTTCTTGATTTTTTTAATAACTGGTTAATTCGATAACTGACTGGCATTGAATTTTCAGAATCTAATAACCCGACCTGGATGACCTGATTATCACCCAGGCAGGTTATCAATCTTTAAATACTAATGCATTTTTTTAAACAGAAAAACTATCATTTATATTTTTTATTTTCAAAAAACCCTATAACCGGTGCATAACCAACAGGTTAACCAGTGGTTATTAACTGGTTATTTGATAACCTATCCTTATGCATAACCAATGATTATTACCCAAAAATTTCTCATAACCTACCTAGTGGTGTTTTTTTTTAAAAGCAAAAACTGGTCAACACTGGTACATATCAGAACAGCAGGCTCTGCTCCCTTCATGATGGACCGGCCTTACAACTTGTGAAGAAGTTTGGCTCTACATGTTTGAAACAATATGCCCTGGGATAATTCATATCCCATCCAACCAGTGTAAAAAGACCTCAAGAAGACTGTACAAGAACATAAACCCTCCAGTGTGAAACCAGATAATTTATTGCATTTTGGCCGAGTCCGACAGTCCCTGCCCTCCATATGCCCAACAAACGCTGGCTGGAAAGTTGATAGCATAACCTATGAAAGCCCATGGTTACCAATCAAGTATCCTGAACGAGAGACAATATTTGGTCTGGAAGATTGTGAACATTGTAAAGCAAACAGGGAGGAATAACTGGGGCTCACGGATATCATCATAAAGCTTGAGTTCTATAGCCGGGTTGATTACAGAAAGATGGCTACTACTCAGCGTGTAATCAAATTTCAAGGAATTGCTGAGAAACTGGCTTCACACCACTTCCACATAGCAGCTTGGATAACCATGCACACTCATTTTACCCTCATAGTAACCAGAGTCGGGCAGTTCTTTGATTGCATTATAAACTCTGGTTCCACGTTTTAGAAAACTTTAGGAATACAGTAACTGTCAGTTCTGGGTTTTTGATTTTTTAATAACGAACTATAACTGTCAGTTCCAGGCTGTTGAAACCTTTCAAAGAAAAGATGACTTTCCTCAAAGAACTGGCAGTTCAGGGTAGGTTCTTTGACTGGTTCTTTGATTTTTTTTGAGAACTATCGTTCCTGTGGAAACCGGTCTGATGAGGACCACTTTCCAAGGGTCAATATACCCGGACCATATACCCAACCTTACCCACCAGTTCTTTCTTTTAAAAATAGAGAACCACACCACATTGGTACCATTGTTGTGCAGTTATCAGGAACTGCCCAAAATTCCTGCCAGGTATTGGGACAGTTTGTAGGGTTCTTAACTGCAAGTTTTTTTTAGATCTTTCTTTCTTTCTTTCTTTCTTTTTAGATCAAATACCCAGTTCTGGTATATAACCCTGGTTTCTAAAAATTAAAAAAACCTGGTACATTTGCTATGTAGCCACGGTTCTCAATTCTTTTGAAAAAGTCAAATAACCGCCCAGAAAATTTGCTGGTTCCTGTCATGAAACCCAGTGGTTCTTCGAGGGTTTTAAAATACCCAGAACTAGCAGTTCTTTGAATCTGATTTTTTCAAATACTCGGAACTGGCTGGTTTTTTTAATCTGATTTTATAAAATACCTGGAACCAGCAAAAAAAAATTGGTGGAAATTTTTTACAACTTAGCAAAAACATTTCATAGATGAAAAAAATAATAATGTGATTTTTAGGGAATTTTTTTCCATTTTTTGAAATTAAATAATTAAATAATCACATCTAGACTTAGGCACTTCCTAGGTTGCCACTTGGGGCAGCACTTTTGAAAAAATGCTACAACCCACCTAGGACACTCACCATTTAGTGCTAATTGATGCTGGGGATCCTTGCTAGTGAACCTACTCAAGGAATTAGAAAAACAAAAAGACTGCCCAACACCAATGGTTATTAAACAAATGAAAGAACCGCCCAAGACTCGTAGTGCGTGGTGATATGGCAGGGTGGTGGAGCTGCAAGATTTTAGCTTTATCTGAATTCAGCCAAAAAGTCTTCACACACAGTCGGAGGTCCAGTAGTGCAAAAACAATAAAAAGCTGAAATGTGAACAGTTAAGGTAAGGAAACGTCATCCTCGTGGGAACAAACTTGAAAGGAGACAAGGGGTGGGTGTTCTAAGTCCTTCACAATTCCCTGCATAGATATATACAGGCACTGTGTGATTTGTGCAGAAATGACAAAATTTCAAGCTACATAAAGAATTGTTATGAATGCATGTGTTTGTTGGCATTGTGAAGGTTAGTTGAGAGACTTTGAAACTAGACCAAAGTGTGGCAGCTCATATTCGAACTGAACTATTCTAGCTGTCTACAAAGGTGTCTTTGTACTTGACTGATAAACCACAGTACTAGATACTTGAGAGTGTATCTGGACTTTGTAGTGAAATCTTCTGAGCTTCTGTCAGAGCAAAATTTGTAGCAGTCCCCACCAGTGTTGGCCAGTTCTCACTTTTTTGTGAGAATCGTTGGTTTCAGTTCTTAAGATCGTTTCAAAGAACCTGTCAGGTTCTCTAAAAAAAAAAAGAGTTTGAAAACTGTCCAGGGTTTTAGAACTTGGAGAAAATAAAATCCAGTAGGTTTTGAGTTGAGCCAGTTCTCATAATTCTTGAACTGATGATTTTCGAAGATGGGTCCCACAACCTGGTTGTCAAAAGAATTACTAATTTTTTAAATCAAAAAATAAAATAAAAATTACTTGCAAAAGCATGATGAAATTGCATGAAGTCAAGCTTTTTTACTTTAAAATTTCATTTCATTCAAATTCATTTTCAAATTTTTGTAACTCCTTTTCTAAGTGTCCATTTGTTTCAATAATCTCTACTAGATTGCAACAAGATTTATAACCAACTCTTGGGTCACTATGTCAATTCTTGCTAAACTAGAAACATCCTAAGGTTGATGAGTATGCTAGCTAAAGAAAAACTTCTTTCAATCTTTATTTGTTATCCAGTAACTTCAATAACTCCTAGCATCTACCAAGCAAGAAAACCAATAGTGGGGAAAATGAAGTCATGTTTTGGCCACCATTTGAAAGGACACTTAATCTTTTTAACATTCATTTGAAATCTCTTAAAAATCAACAATTCTCTATTAACAATTCTTTGGCTAGTTCATTTATGCTAATAATCATTTCAAAAATATCCAAGCTAAAATCTTCATCAACTTTTTGGTTTGCAAATCCAATTTCACAATCTGTTACATGATGTAAGTGATGATAACTCTTTAAAAGCATAGGATGTAAGGTTTATTGTCATACTCTTCAACAATTGAAATGCCAAGTGCTCATAACTAACAAATGTAAACACCTATTAAGGCCACAGTCTTCACTAGGTTTGAAAGGAATAAAACAAAGGAGCAAAAGATAAAATCTTCTTACGTTTCTTAGGTAAGCAAAAAAGCTTCAATACAAAAAGGGATTGTCAAACCTTAGTAGGACAACCTCATAAACTTCCTACATAAACAAAGCTAAAGCAAAAATGCAAGGAAAAATACTTGCATACAAAAAGTTAGAATACTCCAAACATATGAAGGAAAAAACTACACATAGAATTCTATGTACAAATGTATGGCAAGAAAAAAATATTTTTATTTTAGAAAATATTTTTTTGTACAATCCACAAAGGGATAGAGCCATAAATACCTCCAAGAAAGAAATTCAAAAATGGTGGAACAAGAAGTTAGCCTAATCCCAAAAAAATTAGTTTTGGTAAAAAGGTTTTCAGTAGAGGAAATTTGGTAGGGAAAATTCGGTTTTGATAAAATTTTGATAAAATATTAATTTCAATAAGATTTACCTTCAACATCATCCCCCTTTCTAATTGGGATTACATCCTCATAATTACATTATCTACACTAGAGTTGTAATGTACTATGTAGTGGAAATGACTTATGATACCCAAATGTACGTTAAGGTACTAACATTTGTATGGTATTTTGGCCAATTTTTGGACAAGTCATATATTGAGGGCACTTATAGAGTTGAAAATAGATCTTTCTCAAAGCTCTAGCTAGACCCTTACAAGGTTGTGAAATATGTGCAATTTGGAATTATCAATCATCTAATTGCAAATAACCCTAAAGGTCTCCAATAGGTCCTGAAAAGATTTTTTATGCACATTCTTTCTTGGAGGTCTTGGTTTGGGTTTTACTAATAAAAAATTTATGGATCATGATTGCATATATAAAAGCACCTAATATTTGTAAATTCTTGACAATTATATTCTAAGGAAATGTTGACAGTTGAAATTATAAAAATCTAAGTGGGATGGCATTTAGCAAAGATTTTGTTATGTTACTAATGCTTTTGGTTTAGGGTTGTTGATTTATTTGTTGTTAGAATTTTTGGTTTTAAGATTGTTAATATTGGTTACAATTTTCATTATAACAATGTGGAGTTTTATACAAAAAACAATTTCATTGTTAAATCAATTCAGAGATTCACAATGAGTATACAAATATTTAAAATTTCAAGGCATTTCTAATGAAATCACAAACCTTAGCTCCAAAAGAACACTAACTATTTATAGATCCTTTGTGGCATGAAAATAATAATTAAAAGAACATGTTATTTCAATATGTGTTGAATAAACCAATTTGTTGTGTATACATGTTATAATGTATGTTTCAATTATTCTTTAGTATGTATGTATGTTTTAGTATTTGTCTAACTCAACTCAATGTTTGGAAAATGAATGGTACATTGACTTTGCCCTGGATATGTAAGACATTAATCACATATGACATTCCTATATTTCTAGACACAATTATACCCTATCTAATAAAAGTATTTAATCACACAACTATCTATTTGTTTTTTACAAGTCAGCCATGTCCATTTTGATAGCAAATCACCAAGTTGTCAACAAAAAGTTTTCCCAAAGGTTTAATCTATAACATTTTGCACAATTTCTATCTTTTCACATAAACATGTATAATATTGACTTTGATTCATTAATATTCCTAGACACCCATTGCCACAAAAACCAAATCATGCAACAACTTCCCAAACATCCAAGCCACTCTCAGTCACCAATATTCTAATGCACACATAACTTTGCAACTTTGCCCAAAAAAATAAAGATAGTAGGTTTGAAAATTTGAAAATATGGACACATATATTGTTTTCTTTCACATACAACATTTGATACACATTCTACCAAAATTTGGTGTCACCAAACCTCCACCATGGGGTAGGGGATCCATGTACAATAGTTTTGTAAATAGCAAGAAAGAAAAAAGTCAAAAGTGAAAACATTTATAGCAACTCAAGTTCCATTGAAGTCTTAGTCTTCATTGAAATTGAATTCTAAATCAATTTCAAGTACTTACAAACTAGGAATTATCATCAAGCCTAGATTTAATAACTTGGAAGGCCTCATCCAAAAGTTAATAAACTAGTTCATCCCCTTTCACTTGGTGATGAGTTGGCAACATCACAAACTTGCATGTTAAGACCAAATGAATATACAAAAATGCCACCTGTGAATTGCCCAAGAACACATAGCCATTGTCACCACACCCCCACTTCTAATAGTAGAGACCAACAATCAAATGATCTTTAACATAAAATTCATTACCCTAGGGACATGTGAATCTCTCTTGGACAATATGGCTTGTTTTTTGGCACTGCAAAATATATAATTCAACTCCTTCATTGTTGCCTTCATGTGCTAGAATTGCAAAATTGTCCCCCACACACATAAGAGTAGCCAAATCCTCCCCATCACATTCATGTTTTCCTACACCAAGTTCTTGATCCACAACCTCTAATTGCCCACACACAAAATGAATGTCCTTTGGTTGAAGCTTAATAGGTCACCACAATGGGACATGTGAAGTTACCTCACAGTTCTCCCAATCTTAATCAATGCAAGGGGCACAAAAACATGACAAAGGTCTCATTAGTAGCTTAGTCGAATCAAATATATATATATATATATATATATATGGAATGGGGCTTTTATGAGCCAAATATGTGGTCACACAAATGAAGAGTTGATCCATCAACGTCAATAGGGTTCACATTCTAGAAATGCCTAGTGATAGAAGATTCTTTTCTTTCATATGTGATGGGTGTTTGAAATGATAACCCTTCTTTCAAAAATTGCACTACATCAAATGCATGTTGGAGCCTCCTTTGTGGATTATGGAGTTGTTCTACTCTCAAGGTCCTTTTCACAATATCATCTACACCATTCCACTCCCCCTTCCCATGTCTTGTCCCAAAATAATGCCAACTCATTTTCCAACCTGAGGTCAGACTTGGGTAGTGAACCACAAAATACATTGCCAATGAATCCTTGAATTGAACTACACATCCATCACTCCAAACTATATGATGTTGTAGTCTTACACCTTGATTTGTAAGCCAAGTCCAGTGTTGAAATAGACAATGTTGAACAAATAGAATGTCATACTCCTTATCATCAGAGGTGTAAAAATGATTGTCTTTGGTGAACCTCTGACCTTTATCATCAAATCCACTCATAGGGTTCACTTTGTATGTAATGTGAACTAGTATTGTGACCTAGAATGAATGTTAATGCATAGACTAGATCTCATTCTAGATTTGGAAAGTGTAATTATTGGTGAAGTCAATGTGAGATAAAATGCAATTAGAAGGCAAGTTAACCATAACCAACTTGCATTGAATATCTTGCATCTTGCCACAAAATTATGTTTGATAAAATGTTGTAACTTGGATCATAGGTAATCTATGAACATAGAAGCTATAATTTCCTTAAATGGTTATTTAATCATTTTCTTTGATCTCCCTTCATCTGTCAACCCAATTGTATCTTGCTCAAAACACCTCCATGCCACTGCCTAAGCACCATTTGCAAAACATTCAATAAGATAGATTAACAACTTATCCACCCCACATTTTGCACACTCCCCCATCAGGCAACCCAATTTGTGCCAATTTTCAAGCTCCCCTTTTGGGCAAACACAATCTTCCCACAATTTTGTCACCCCTTGTATACTCTAGTATGGGCTTGACATACATCTTGTTTAGTAGCCCCACCCTACCAATAGACTCCACATCGACACGTATAAGCATTTTGTACATGAGCTCCTTTTATGCCATCCCTCAAGTCATTTAGCCCTTGCCGTAACAAATCAAGTTCAACGTGGTACTTGCAGCAATAGACATTTTTGTCCTTACATTGTTTCACAAAATAAAGTTTCAACCCTTCAAATTTCCTTTAATGAATTTTTGCTTCAAGATGGGCAGCTATAAATTGAAGGTAGAATGAAGTCTATAATTAACAAACCACTCACAAATGTTAGACAATTACTCAACCCTATATTCCTAATGATTATGCTCCAAGTACAAGTTTGCTAGAATCCAATGTATGGATAGGACATGATAGAAAATCCATTGGATTCTCTTTCTAAACTTAACTTTTTCATTTAAAAAATAATTACCTTTCTAAACATAACTACCTTGCCCAAAGTTGCTACACCTAGACTAGTTGGTCCTAGTTCTTTGCAAAATGTTAAATTAGGTCATTTGTCACATTGGAAGACATGATGGTCACATGCATCCAAAGTTCCATGATATATTATGTGTGTCCATCATCTAGAATTGATATATAATGAAATAATCAATTTTGAAAAACATAACTACCATTATCAAATCTAAGTTGCAATTTACAAAATGTTGAATTCACTTTAATACCAAGGTTGAAGCTTAGTTGATTTTCTAGCAAATAATGTGTCCCATGAACTTCATATTGATTTGGTTTGAAATGTTTATGGGTGACATCTTTTTTCTTGGGGCTTACTCATGTCTCAATAGTCCACCACAATAACACTAGTGTCTTTGACTTAGTGGTTGAACCATCTTGCCTCTTCCTTTTTTCAAAGAAAGAAAATGTTGATGAGCTAAAGTTCTAAACTAATTATCATTGTTAAAAAAACACGAGATTAATTATGGCGACCAATATTTAATACCAATGATAATGCTTGTAAGTTAAAGCCATCAACACTTACAATAGCTTTAAGCAACGTACCCTTCCTTGCCAATTTGTCTTTTGAGCATGGGATTTTCACATTCCCCAACTCTGCCCGAAAAGATTGTATGAAATCTTGTTGTGCCTTAGCCTCATGAGGACAGGAGTAATACTCAAGTAAGTATGGAATAATGATTTCATTCCCAAAAACCTACTCCAAAATAGCTTGACGTGTAGAAAGTTGAAGGCTTTCATCCAACATTGTGGCAATGAATTGATTAATGGATCTTGCCTTCCTATGGATAGTGGTAGTAGAAATATTAAGACTAGTTGCAAGTGGATCAGATTGAAAGATCAGACCTTTAGCTAATTCTTACTTTGCCTTTCTTTTTGTTTAACATTTTTGTTGTCAAAGTTGAGCATTTTCTGGGACTAGGTCTTCAACTACAACAGTTTGTTGTGCTTGTTCTTCCCACATAACATTTTCTTTAGTTGGCTCTATTGATAATGCCTTCACTTCTTTATCTAGAGGTAATTCATTAGCCAACCTTGACCTCATGGATGGTCCAGGCCTAATAATGCCAACTCGACAAAGTTTCTTTCTTGTGTTCCCCATGCATTATAACCTACACACTGATTTGCCAACAATAACAATATTAGTTACATACACATTGAATTTCAAATCAATCACAAATATACATAATAAACAGAACCTATATACTCATCTCAAATTACAATCTCATTGTAATTAAAGTCAAACACCTTACAACTAAAGCTTCAAGAATACATATTAGGACATAAATGGGTCCATTCATGGTTAGGGTACCAAAAAAAGAAAAAAAGATTTAAGGACTTTTTAGAGCTATTTTTTACAAATAACATTTACATGAAACAAACTTAAGCGAGAAAAATTGAATAGTCCAATATAAGATAATTCATGTGTTAATGGTGATTTTTCACATTCATACATAATTGTGTATGAATTAATTTTTTTACTACCAAAAATGCAAAAAATCCTAGAAAATCCCAAAATGAGTTTCAATGGACAACCAAACATGCTTTTTGGCAAAATTATTTCCTACACATGTGACCTACATCTAAAGCTAAACATTTTGAACCCATTGAACATAATTTTTTTATTAACTAGTTTAAAAAATGAATCCTTTGCCTTGTAGCCCTTTTTATTCAAAATTTAAAGACTTTGAAATGTATGATTTGGTTTTTCATCAAGTTCATCCAATGAACATGTACTTTCATAGAAGGGGGTATGTTTTTGTTGTATAAAAAGTTTGAAATCAATTGTATGATTTTGATTCCTTGAAAAAAAACACTTTAAACATTTGATTCCTTTAGTTTACAAGACTCAAAATGACATTTACATAGTATCCAAATTATTTTTATTACTTTAAGAAGACATCATTTTATCTATTGGCATATAACAATTCATTACAATTATAATAATGTAAAATAAATAAAAATTCAAAATTGTCATGTGTGATTTTTTAGTAAGACATTCATTTTTGGTACCCCAATCGCGAATGGACCCAAATATACATAGATGTTTGTCTAACATTTGGGTATGTACATACATAACCTACATAAGATACAAACATATGTTGACAAGTATACACATGTCAAAACTCATATACATAAATGTCTATTTAACATTTTGGTATGTACATACATAACCTACACAACATACAAACAATATATTTCAAATATTGAAAAGTATACACATGTTAAAACTCAAATACATAGACGTATCTAACATCTCGATATGTACATACACTCAATACATTTCATATTCTGCACAAGGTATAAAACTTAGCTACATCCATGTGTACACATGTTCAATTTCACCATATATGCAAGTGTGCAAATACATGTCCAATACAGTAGTACTATAAACACAAATTAGAGTAAACATATATTGCAAATCCACAAAAGGAGCATAGTTCATAAACTTATAAACAAAACCCTATTATAAATTCCTAGAAATATGACATGTTCAAACTATAATCTTGGACAAGAGATATGGTCCAAATACCTTAGTACCAAATGTTACAAAGGTGGATCAATGCCATACCATATTGGGTGCAATTTACTCCAACAAAAGTAAATTTTGAACATCAAGCCTTCCCATGAAAGTAAATCCTTAGGAGTGCGCTAAATGGGCGATCCTACATGTACTTGCAAACCCCTAGCCACCAAACAACATTGATTCAAGTGAAGGAGTGCATCAATGATTTCAATAAAAATCTATACCAAACCTTATTAAATTCTAACAATAAAAGATTTAGTCAGAATTGACTTCTCATTCATAGGTGAAAATGTTTACAAGGTAATCAAACCTGAATGTGACTGCAATGGATTTTATTACCTTCTCTAACCTTATGATCACACCACCATGAAACATATGAAAAGAATTCCCACTAGAGTCTAATCTATGTCATCCTTAAACTCTAGAATACATTCACATGTGGCCTGCTAGAATCACAACCCTGTATTAGAAAAATGTAAAACCTATAAAGGCAAATTCTATTTTCTTCATGTACTGGATGATGTTCAGGTTTAGACAAAATGAAAGAAGGTTCACAAGATTTGAGGTTTGCTTGCACTATTTGTAATTGTATTCCATGTATAATTTTTGCATCCAACTTCAATAAGTTTCAAATGAGAAAAATTGGGCCAAGTACACATCATTTGGCACCAATTTTAATATTGGGGATGGCATTTAATTAGGACTTATAGTTTTGACATTTATGGTTAATACTACACATGTACCTAGAAATTTGTTGGAAGATGCCATGCTAGAATCAATAGCAAATGCAAGTTTTTTTTTATGCATTGTTACATTTATAGCTCCACCACCTTGTTGGCATTCACCATTTCCATAACCAAATTTGCAAATGCAAACCTTTTTAAACAACCCAAAAGATCCAATTGAAGCAAAATTAGAATCAAACCAAGTGACAACAAACTTTGAAATCAACCAAAAAAATAGGATCCTATCAAAATTTAGAAATAAGCTTAAATAATTTGGACATTTGCATCTTCATCTGAAAAGTCAGAAACACTATAAATGAACAAAATAAGTGAAGGAACTATCTCTCTTGTAAATTATAGAGTCCATTCATTTCGTTGAACTACATTATTAGAAAAAAACTATTGTGTTACTTAATCCAAAAGTCAGATGCTAGGTACATAGTTAGGCACTTACTTTCAATGAACAAATTTACAACAAACTATTAAATGTGGAATTCCCTCTGAGAGTCATATGAACTATTGCAACTATCAAGCTCTTCTAGTAGTTACTTTAAAAAAAACTCCTCCAACATTCTTTGTTTTTGGAATCTAAGCTTAAGAAGGCAAAGTCTAACATGGGCCCATTGTTGACTACTATCAACCATATCCCTCCATGCCTTGCTGGTGAGACGCAACAACAAAAATAATATCATTCAATCTTCCTAAATGTTGCAAATTATATCATTCGGCAAAATTGCTAAAAAGTTTCCCATTGAAAACCCATATGGCCTTCCACTATCAGTGCAAAACAATATACAAAAGGTAAATTCATCAAGCCTTAGTATATTGAAACCCTAACTTGAAAGCTCTATGTAAAACCTTGTAGAAACTAGTAGTGATAGTTCCAAAGCCATCAATGAAAATTGGTTTAGGCAAATGTCCATGTCTATTTTGATTTGCATTTGCCTATACACTTGCAACATTACAACACTACAATCCATGAACAAAAGGCAAATGCAAATCAAAATAGACCTGGACAAGTAGCTTGGAGTTTAAAAAATTGCCTTCAAAGATCAAAACAAATCAAGGTTCAAATAATTACATTAAAGAAACTTGATCTGTCAAGGTTTTGTGTTAGAATGGTTGTGTGCATTGAGCTGCTTTCCCCTCATTGTAATTTTTTGGCTAAACAAAGATGGTGAAGGCATCAAGTTTTGTTGTTGTTCCTTAGGGACGACTATTGCAGTGTTGATCATTAACTTGTCTGTTATAGTTACTAGCTAGCTTGCTCCTTATAAAACAAATGCAATTAGGATGGAACTATATCTTGGCACCTAGTTCACCTCGATGTAACTTATATTTGATGGAGAACCATACAAAATACGTATCCAAACAATCTTGAAATACTTAGCTTATCCAATGATGATAGAAACCATATAGACAAGGATCATGGCACCTAGATAAAAAGATTTACTATAACTATGGAAACATACAAACAAATCAAAACATTCATCAAACACAAAATCATTGTAAGTTCAAAGTTATGTAAAGAATGCCAACAAGGGGAAAGAAGATCAATGCATGCAACCATTTTAACACATTCAAATGCACACAATCACAAGAATTCTTGTAAGTTCCAGTGCACGCAATCATCCTAACAAGCTTTGGTGCACATGGTCATCCTACCACATCACAAACTTGCCCCCTCTTTGTATGAGTGCTTTTACAACACCTTAACAATATGTTCAACGTTCAATGTTGATACAATCATTGATATAATACTAAAACATTTAACATCTTATCAATATTAAATCAATGAAAAAAATATGACCAACATTGGCACAACATACATTAATAAGTCATCAAATTGATGACTATATGTTGAATATTCAATGCTAATATGGTCATTGATATAATATGTTGATGACACTATAACAATATGTATTGAGTTAGCATTGGGATTGTTTTGACATAATTTACATTTTTTCAACACACATTCAAAGAATAAGATCTTGTCAATGCTGAGACAACACAAATTGATTAGCCATTG
>Ga0116227_10009254_pt1 | contig 17982 bp, 15 predicted proteins | sample S1TSphgellanicum_FD_89693 | JGI IMG/M metagenome (GOLD analysis project Ga0116227, IMG submission 89693) | Host-associated microbial communities from peat moss isolated from Minnesota, USA - S1T2_Fb - Sphagnum magellanicum MG | ecosystem: Host-associated > Plants > Peat moss > Unclassified... | reverse complement strand
GGGAGTGATATAAAAAATGAAGAAAAAAGAAAAGAAGAAGAAATAAGAAGGAAGAGACAATTATTAAGTGGTGGGGGTGGGGGGGGGGGGGAGATGGACAAGTTCCAAAAAATTTCAGCTTTCCTCTCTGACCTATAGCCAAATTTTGGCTAAATCCTCTTGGGGATGACCACCATCCCCAGTCCACCGACCTCACAAAATTGTACTAAAATATTATTTAAAATTTTAAAATATTTTAAAATAATAAATAAATAATTTAATAATTTGAATGAATAATTAAATAAATAACCAACCAACTCTGATCATATTATATCATATCATCATGCAAAATTCAATTGTATGAAATCAAAATTGAAACCAAAAACTCTACAAAACCAAAATCATCTTCAATTTTCACAACCCAAAACAAGATGATTTTCCAAAAAAATTTGGGTCTCACTTTGTCTCAAGATTATCATGCACTTTGCTGAAAGTGGGTTGTTGTAGAAATAAGTAAAACTTGCATGAGAGTAGGAGCACAGTAGCTCTGCTGTTGTTGTTGTTGTTTTGTTGGTCTTCTTCTTCTTCTTCTTCTTGTTATTGAAAACACACTTTTTTTGGGGGAGCAAGGAAAGAACAAAAAAATGGACATGAAGAAAATTGTTTCATTTGGAAGCAGAAAAACACTCTATCTTTTAGACCCTGGACCCATCATCCTTACCTCTGCCAACAAAATCCAGTAGAAGATTAAGAGCAGCTGCAGTAGCGGCACCATCACCAACACCAACACCACCTCTCCTCTCTTTCTCCTTCAACAACAGCTCCTCTAGACTCCTTCAAGAAGAAGCTCTCAGCTTGGCAGTTTGGAGCTTGCATATAGCATGCATGGTGGTGCTTGGATTTTGTCCCAAGGAGAGCTGCTATATACACAACCCCCCCCAGTTTGTAAGCTGATCAAGTTTGTAAAGTTTGCAAGCTGATCATCAACTCTAGACTGTCTTAAAAGCAAAGCAAACTTGGTTGTGTGTGTGTGTTTTCTTCCTTCTTTCTTTTTTGGTTGGGTATTGAGAATTTGGAGAAGATGGCAGATGGATGGAGAAGAGGAGGAAGAGGAGAAGGAGAACAAGGAGGAAGAGGATATCCAGAGAGAGCAGCAGCAGAAGAAGATCCAGAGAGTAGTAGTGTGAGTATTTGTAGGGAAGCTGGAGCTTGATTGCATTCTCTGGTATGGCTTTCTTTCCCCAGTAGAAGGTCCAAGACTGATGAATTGGGAATGAAAGCTAGATCAGGGAACAGCAGGAGGACGAAGAGGAGGAGATCCAGAGAGTGTGAGTAACGAGAAGCAGCAGAGTTGGGTTGCAACCTGGAATGGGTTTTTGGAGGCCACAGAAGAAGATGACAAACGTGCAATAAAGAAGAAAGAGGAGGAAGGAGGAGAGAGGAGAGGGGATTGTGTGGAGAACAAGAACAAGAAGCGGAAGCAAAGATGGGTGATAGGGGAAGGAGACCACAGAAGGGTATGATCGACAACCAAGCTCCTGTACTGAGCACTTTTCTAGCATGTCCAGTGGAGATTTGGGAGAAGGTTTTTTCTTTCGTATGGGTACCAGCAGATCGCAATGCAATCTCGCAAGTATGCAAGCAGTTTTACAAATCGGAAGCTCGCACACGAGAGAAGGTACAGGTCTCGAGCTGCTACGCGATCAAACCCGATCACGTTGCAGAACGGTTTCCGAAAGCGAGGTCGTTTTCTGTGAAGGGCAAGCCGCGAGTGGTGGACTTTTCTCTCATCCCGCATGCCAAGAAATGGGGTGCCTATGCCACTCCCTGGGTTGCATTGTTCGCTCAACACTACCCGTTCTTGTATCACTTGCGCCTCAAACGCATGTCCATCTCTGACTCTGACATCAAGACGCTGGTCCAAGGATGTGGCGCGAGTTTGCAGATCCTGGAATTCGAAAAATGTTGTGGGTTCAGCACCATCGGCCTTCAATCCATTGCTGAAACATGCAGGTAAAACACCCATTGCACAATCTTCTTCTTCGTCCTGAGGAGCTGCTGCTGCTGCTGCTTCTTCTTCTTCCAGGAGTCTCTTACAAGAATGGATTCTTCTCCTTCCTCCTCCTCTTCTTTACAGGAACTTGAGAGCTTTGAGCTTTGCAGAATCAGAGGTAGAGCACCGGCAGCTGCAGGAGGAGGAGGGAACAGCAACTGCAACTGGGTCTTCTTCGACCCATTGGCTTTCTATGCTTGTAGAAAGGGCAGGATCGCTCCAGTTTCTGGACATGACGCTTGTGGAGATCCAAGACTTGGATATCGGAGTTTTGTTGAAGCTGGCCACACGCTGCCATACTCTTCGCATCTGCGAGTCCATGGATACCGATCAGATCTTGCCCTTTCTCAAAGCTTGTACAAGCAGCGTCCGAAGCTTGGGAATGGGGTTTAAACCCTAAACCCTAACCCCAGCAACCCAACTGCACCATCAACATACATACATGTCTTTTTTACCATGTCAAAGAAACAAAATTCTTCTTCATTTTCTTCCTTTCTTTGCTGCTGGCTGGCTTATTTCTAGTGTTGTTTTCAACTTTTGTGGGTGGGGGGTCACAGACAGACACCTGTTGTTGCTCTTTTGACAAAAAAAATATTTTCTTCATGTGTATACAACACAGACTGCAGTCATATAATGTGGAGCATCGCAAAAGAATTGCAGCGGCCATGAGCAACTGCAAGGATTTGACAGAAATGTCAGGTCTGTGGGACTTGGATGAGGACTCAGTCATGATGCTCATGCCAATAGCTCCTCACCTTACAAGGCTTGACCTCACGTATGCCTTGCTAGGTGAAGCTCAACTCTCAGACCTCATCAGCAGCTGTGTCAATCTTTACGACCTCAAGGTAGAGTACCCACCAACACACCCACCCTTTTACTTTCTTCACTGGGCCTTCAATAATGACATCTCTTTTGTACCTGTAATTCCCTGAATGTTTCTTTTTCCTCGCTGGCACAGGTGACGGATATTATTGGTGATGAGGGGCTGCGAGTAGTTGGCAGGTCATGTCATAAACTGAGAAAGCTAGTGGTGTTGCATAATGATGCGGGATTCATAACCCAGCATGGGCTGGTGGGTGTTGCTATTGGCTGCCATCTGCTGGAGAAACTTATCTTCTACTCAGCTGATATGAATAGTGAAGCCATGGGAATACTCGCTCTCAGCTGTCCTGGACTCACTGATATACGACTTTGCCATGTCCAGAAATATCACGCATCTCACCCGGTCTGCTACTCTCTTTCTTCCTGAATGAAGCTTCTTCCCGGCCTCTGCTCTCAATTGATTGTTGCTTCACTTATAAGTTCTCTGTACTGTATGCAAAGTATGATACCAACAAGGAAGGAGAGCACAGCAGTTCTGATAAAACCCTAAACCCTTCATCACATTCTTTGCATAAATTCAGTAGATCTTGTCGGGGATCTCAAGTGGTACATTTCTCATTTTTGCAAGTATCAGTGCTAGCTCTGGCTGAATGTTTGATTGTCTCTAATGATTGTAAAACTGGACAGGTTAATCACCTGGAGGGGAACAACACATTGAATGAAGGTATTAGAGCACTCCTGCAAGGGTGCCCCAAGGTTCGCAGACTGGCACTTTGCTTCTGCAACAAATTCGGCTTGTCAAATGTGGTGGTGACTGAGGATGGCATCCGTTACATTGGCAAGTATGGCACCAACCTTCGTATGATCACACTCACCAATTGTGGGAATGGAAGCGGTGAAAGCCTCTCATACATTGCTATGGGATGCCTCCAGCTCCGCAAGCTGGAGCTTCTACATTGCATGTTTACTGATGCAAGTGAGTCTTCTTCTTCTCCTTGTCCTCATCCTCCTACCAGCAATGAAGTTACTGGGTTGTTTTGGTACTGCAAAATCTCTTCTTTTGTCTATTTGTTCTGACTTTCAGCATGACCAAAAACTCTCTATGTGCACCAGCTCTGTTTAATGTTAAAGTTTGGAGCCTTGGATCTCTCTTCTTCCATTTGTTCAGAGACGATAGGTTTCCTCTGCTATTGTTTTGTTGGAACTGTAGGGTGAGGAACAAAACTGTGTTCTCTTGTATCGGAATTTTGATGTTTAATGTTTGGCCTGGATGTTTGGTCTGACCAGGTATGATGGCATTAGCTCAGGGATGTCCATGTTTGAAATATCTGTGGGTACAAGACTGCCCTGTAAGTTTGGAAGGGGTGAAAGCATTGGCGCGGCGTCCAGGCTTGCATGTTGAGGTTGTGAGGGAGACTGAGATGCAGGGGATGACAGTTCCATGGCAGATGATTGCATATGCGTCAGCTACTAGCCCACGCAAGGACCGTCCTGAGCACATTGACGCTGTTGATGCATCTTACGATGTACCTGTGATCAGCAAGGAAATGCCGCATTATGATAATGTCGCCATATGGCCATCTGTATCTAATTCTGATGGAAACTCACCTGATTATGAAGGATATGACTCCTTAAACTCACCCGATTATGAAGAAGACTCCTCCTCATACTCACCTTATCATGAAGACAACTCCACAGATGAGGATGTAACACTGCATCATGATTGATGATGGGTGATGAGCAAACTACTGTGATTCTTCTGAAATCCACCACAAGATCAGCTTGTGATGAGAAATCATGCCAACAATGAGTTGACTATTGTGTGCACTCTATGACCCATATTTGGAGGTCTTGTGATTATTATACAAAAATTTCTTAGTACTGAAAAGAGGGCTTTAAAGACCATTTTTGGATTGCCTGCTTTTGCCTGTTAGGGCACAACAATTTTATCAACATGTTATGAGAAATAAATAAATATATATATAAATCATGTCAACCAAAGTTGTCTTAACTGAGAGTCTCTTCCCAATGCTAGTTTAGTATCTTGGTAAAATTAGTAAAACCTTAGATTTTCATGAAACCTTCACAACTCCAACTTGCTCAAAACAAAATCTTTCACATGAAACTTGTAGAATGACATAGAAAACCAAATAGGTACAATGAACTTTTCTTTCTAGCTACAAGCATTTTATCGATCTTCAACTTTCTAATGTTCAATGCTAAAATAGAAAATCATGAAATATTAGACCATGTCTAGCATTCAGTTTTCAAATGCATTGAAATTGTAAACAAGGAATTCAAACTTCCGTTCAAACCAAATAATTTTTATTTATTAACTATAAGGAAAAAATATTATATTAGAAATTACCACTATATAATAAAATAGTAGTTTGTATATGATTATGGATGGGTGACCTTTGCTTATGAATTGACCTACACTTTGTTTTAGTTTAGTTTATTTTATTTTATATTTATTTTTTCCATTATATGATAATTTTTTCCATATTGATCCTATTGTTTGAGAAGAAATGATTTGACTTAGAACAAACACACAATGTCAGTTAATTATAATTGCTAGTCTTAAATAATATCATGCACAATTCACGATAATTCAATCACCCAATATTCATCCTTTATGCTTACACTTTTGAAACATTGTAGTGTATCTGAATTTATGTTGAAATTTTTTATTATAGAGTTTTTTAAAAATGTTCTTAGTTCATTACATAGCCAATGAGTACACTCAATCATCTTCATTATGTTCAAATGGTTAATTTTACTCTAAGAAGTGTGTCTATAACAAATATTCAATCGACATTAGTTAGGTTTAGGGAGTTTCTTTGTTAATAATTATTCTCACGTTAGATATTTGTGTTTATTTGCTACATTTTTTCAGTAATTGTTTAGATACAATTTTGTATGCTTGCATGTAATTTTTTTAGCTTTCTTCCATGTACACAAGGTTCCTTTTTATTGACATAATAAAAAATTTGGTGGTAAGAACACTTTGTCATAAGGTTTTTTTATCGCATTGTAGTACATTGAAAATGTTATTTTATGACTGGTCTTATATGATTACAAGTGAATAAACAACTAAAAATGGTATGAACAATGGATCCAAAACAACTAGAATATGTTCCACCCAACTAGTAAGCAATTTCACACCTTGGTTGTTGAAGGAAGAGAATTGGAATCATGTGCATGCAACAATTGATGAGATCAAAGCTAAAGCATTCTTTGCTAGAAGACCAAGCTTTACTCATGCATAGAAGGCATCCTTGGCAAAGGACTTGAAAAGAAGTGTGTAAACCAAATTTCAAATGAAGGGTTGAGTGTAACTATTATTGTGAGAAGTGACATTGGGAGAAAGAACGTAACAAAAGGAATGAAGACGAATCAAAGTCCAAGAGTGAGGTGGATGTGATTGCCATTAATTATTTTGAGAATGATTTAAGTACATGTTTTTTTATTAATGTAACATTTGTCATAATTACCATTTCCCCAAAAAGTAATGCCAATAACATTTAGTATGTTGATGGCAAGGCAACTAACCACATGAGAATCAAAATTGAGTGGTTCACTACTTTTGAAAAGGTTTTGATCAAGATGTAGCCACTAATGGTGGTTAATCATGAAAAGCTTTTGGTATGCAGAATGGGAACCATAAAATTCCAATGTGCCATCAATGGTCGATGGGAGAATAAAAGTTTATCAACAACCATTGAATAACTTAACCAACCTTGGCAACTTTGAAGTGCATTCAAACATTTCAAAAACTACTATCACATGTGGGCAACCAACAATTTTTTACAAGTTTGGCTAAGAGCAATGACTTGCTTCAATAACCTCAACAATTTTTGGAGGTTGTTCATAATTCTATTTCAAGGATGGTGGGAACCAATGTGCAATAAACATGAGTCCTTGGTGAAAAACAACACTTACGACCTACTTGCACATTGCAAGCCTATGTGTTGCAAGTGGGTAGACAAGACCGAAACCACATATGCAAGAAAAATTGTGAAATATAAAACTTGGCTAGTTGCTTGAGGTTTCATTCAAACCTATGGAATTTACTATGACCAAAATTTTAGTCCAATCATAAAGTTTAAGTCTATTTGGACTATTATTTCTTTCAATGCAATACAACAAGACATGCATATTGTGCAATTCGGTATTCACTTTGCATTCTTGCATGTTGACTTGGACGAGGAGATTTATATGTTGTAATTCAAAAGCTTTGCATCTTTGGGGCAAGAATTGAAAGATTGTCAACTTGATCAATTTTATTAATTCGAAACCATAAGTTTGATGACTTTTTTTACCAAGTTTGACCTTCATCCCATTGAAGTTGATCCTTGTGTGTATTCAACAAAGGAATAGTTACAATAGATTACAACAATATATATGATGATGGATTCAGATGTTGTATTTAAATTTCAAAAAGGGAGAAGATGATTATTCATTTGGAATTAGGAGTTCAAAATTTCTAAATCTTATGTTGATGTCTATGTTGGTTTGCACATCTTATGTAACAAGGCAAACAAACTACTTTATGTGAATCAATCATTGTACATACAGTGAACTTTTCATTGATTTCAAGGGTTTACCATAAATTTATGGTGAACTTTTTCATTGATTTCAAGGGTTAACTTTTCATTGATGCAACAAGAAACAAACATTTGTGGCTAGCTCCACAATAGGAGTATGTAGTACCTTGCACATGCACCAAAGACATCATTTGGATGTGCTACTTACTTGCCAAATGCATCTTTTCACAACCACAAGCAACAAGACTTTATTCTAACAATCAAACCTATATACACCTTGTTTAAAATCCTGAATTTCATCAAAGGACAAAACACAAAAATGTGTAGTATTATTTCATTTCAACATCTTGAAAATATGAACATTCTCTACAACACATTAACTAGCAAACTCATTCACCAAAACTCTACCTACTAATTGTTTCCAACACTTCCACATACTTTTGAGCATGGTGCCACTCCTAGCAATGGAAGTGCCAAGTTACTAGGATAACTTCCTAACTGAGAAGTTCCTAGCAACATAATAATGGGTGGGGCTCCATAGAAAACATGGATAAGTTCTTGGAAGTAGTGGGAATGCTAAACAAAGTTCAACCATTGTTTTTTTGTGTGAAAATATGTTTATTGGGTGGGAATGTTAGAAGTTTTTATAACATAACTTCATTTTTACTACTCTTAGTTTATGACATAGCCAACAAATATGCTCAAGCATCTTTTTTTTATTATGTTCAAAAAATTAATTTTACTCTAATGAATGTAATTGTGACAAACATTCCAAAATACGACTGAGGTTCAAGGAGATACTTTCTCAGAATTTAATTATTTTCACGTTAAGTATGCATGTTCTTTTGTTGCATGTTTTAATAGTTGTTTAGATCCAATTTTGTATGCTTGCATGTCATTTTTGTAGTTTTCTTTTATGTGCACAAAAACCCCTTTTATTTCCATAGTTAAAAATTGGTGGCAACAACACTTTGCAATAGGGCTTTTTTTATCACCTTGCAAACATCTTATAACCTTGTTCATTTGGTCTATTCAAGTATTTTCTATAATTAATTAACATCTGATATTCTTTGCTTTAATGAAAAAAAAATATAAAATAAAAACAAGCATGAAAAAATGTACATATTACTCTATCAAAAAAATTTAATATTTTATCTCACTATAATGAACATGGAACAATGATATTATATGATAATTATCATATTGTTAGTAGAAAAACTCTTATATCAAAATTTGGTGTGGAATCTACTATAACATTCTATGAAAAACAAAGTGAAACAATTAACATAATTGATGTTTGTAATTGCCAAAATGCAAACATTTTCTTTTCTTTCCATCTCAAAAGGAATCTTCAAGAATACTAGTTGTAGCTTGTGCCATTAGCCCAAGTGTGAATTAGTTACCCAACTAAATTTTCCTTTCAAAACTATTTTTAAAATTGAATTTCCAATGAAAACAATATTCAAAATTCAATATCTCTTGCATTTTAGGTTAAATCCTACTCATTGAAGGTTTTCCAAAAATACCAAAAGTGTGCCAAAAATTCCCATATTAAGTTTTTTGTTTTGATTTTAATGAAGTTTCCATGAAATAATTGTTCAATATTGAATATCGTCTCCACCAAAGGGTGAAACATTATGAAACCAACTCGATGCACCCCTCCTCATCGAGGGCTTTCGAATGGTACTAAGAGCGCATCAAAAGGTGTCATGGTTTGGAAGATCTCAACATGACAAACAAAACAAACAAACAACCTTCCTTTCATAAATATGGGGAAACTAGCCTTCTTTCCTAGGACCCAATAGGACAAAATATCCAAGTGAAGGATAGCAAACCAGTCCTATTGGGAAATGCAACTTGTGAAAAATAGAGGTTATGATAGTTAGTTTGGCTACTATCTATCCATGAAAGAGGGTAGTTTGTCTTGTTTTGTAGTTATGAGATCCACCGAACCGGGATGTTTCATATCATGTTCTTCGTGTCTCTGAAAAGCTCTTGACAAGGAGGGGTGCATGGGCTTGGTTCCATGCCGTTTGGACTTGTGGTGCAAAAGTTCTTGAATATTGAATGCTTTCTTCACTGAAAATTAAATTAAATCATAGCTGAAAATTTCAGAGGAATTAGAATGTGCCTTTGGTGTTGTTGGGTGGAAGATCTTGATGAGCAGGATTTAATGGAATTAATTTGGTAAGAGTTGGATTCAAAAATGTGGCAGATATCGATTTCTAAGTGAATTCCGCTGCTGAAAATTCAAATAAATTCCAAAAAACCAGGTTTTTGGAAGGAAAAATCAGTTGAGAATGTGATAACACTTGTGCCAATGGCATAGGCCACACTACTAAATTCTAATCCAACAAACATCACTGGATTTGAAGTTTATTGTTTAGGAGTTTTCAAATGCCAAAATAATATAGTAGTTGTATAGCTATTATGTTTGTAAACAGCAAAATACAGAACAACTACTACTAGATTTTCAAAGGTTAGTTCTTATAATCATTAGCTAATTCAACTAAGAACTTATTGGAACAAACAACATTTTGTTTCAATGTACTATGAGGGAGTTATTATGCTCTCAAAAAATGGCTATTGTATAATTTGTGTACGAAATCCGAGCCCAAACAAACTATGACTTAAACCAAATCCAAGTACAAATAAGCTTAGCTACTAGAATCCCTTTTCCTACTAGAACTACCTTGTTACAACCCGTGGTTTGTTCATCTTCTTCTTTTTCTCACACACTCACACCTCCTTTCAAAAAAAAAAAATCTGAAAAAAAAAGTTTTAGAAAATTTCAACATTTCTAAAAACAATCTAATCGATGTCAAACTAGCCCCAAGTACTATTGTATTTAAATGAAGCACAATAACCAAATAGTGTAAAATTGAATTTAGGCTTGTAAATGTTTTCATGATATAATGCCTTCAAAGAAGTCCAATAAGAGAAAATATTTTTTTCGTAATTGCTCAGCCCTCATGATTGGTCTAACTGGTCACATTTTAAAAGCCTTTCACTACACTCTATAGAACTATTACTATATTATTGAAAAAACACAATAATTTTACAAATATGTGACATTTCTTAATTAATTACTTAAATCAATCAATCAATCACAAATGCAATTTTCTCAAAAAAATTCACCTCAAATGTTTGTTAAAATGTTCTTTAACAACTTTACATTCATCCATTTCCACTCCGTTATGTCAAAATATGCATTGTGTTGGATTCAACATTCAACCTTTTATTTTGTGTAGGGTAAAACCCTAGGGTGAGAGTTTTCCTATATAAGGGGTCTAGGATGAGAAGATACTTCCTAACCTTAAACCCTAGGAGGGATAGGTACTCAAAGACTTAAGGAGCTTTCCAGATACACCAGGAAGCACAAATGATTCCAATGTACTAGGATGTTGGGTTACCTATTCTCACTGCGGTTAGCCATGTAAGTAACCATGGATACATATAACCAGCAATTGCCTCACTTGCCTAATTACTTACCTACTTGAAACTACTCACATTCCCTACCTACCTACCTACCTACCTCTGATAATTAACCTTTCACATAGGTAATTACTAGTTACTCACGTAATGTGAAGTGAAAGTAAGAAAGTTTAACCCAGGTTGAGGTTCATCCACAACTGAGTCGTACCAATCATTGAGTGGATGATGTGCTGGTGGATGCTGGTTCATTCTGACCAAACCTTGGTAACCACACCAGAGTCATATAACTAGTTTCCAATGGATTGTGCACTGGTGGGTGCTCGGTCACATTAACCCTTGTGTTAACACAGGTAGTAAGTAGTGCACAGATTTCTACTCCCACACAAACTATCAATTGCTTCTGGCTCATTTTGTAGGGTTGATAGGGGTTTCACCATAGTTAACTACCAGTTCCACCCACAAGGGTGCTGGTGACAACGTAGAGGGAATGGCCATTCAATGCTCTTTAACCCCAGGCCCACCCAGGTTTGATTCCTACCCAGCTATATGGTGCTTTATGCCAAGGGAAGTGAGACTCTACACAGTAGAGTGTGTCTTAAAGCATATTCTCTAGTATGCAATAAGATGATTGATTGATAATAGAGTTATCCAGAAAGTAACCTTGTCTTTGGGCCTCCTTTCACCCCTATCCCCTCTCTTTCAATGATATTGGCAAAGTACTGGAATTTTTAAATATCTCAGTATGGAATGTTGAAAATCATATAAAGCTTCAGCATTTAATGAACAATGTTCAAGACCAATTATAGTAGTTGTACAGGTATGAGCAGTGAAAATATATGTAGCAGCAGTGGAGACGCTCAGGAACAGCGAAAGACAAGGATGAATACCACAAAGATTGATGGTTTTCTGAGCTTCATCCCACCTTGAATGCTACCTTATTTGCAAGGTTTTTCTTGAAGCTTATCGTGTATGACTAGAGTCACTATTTTCCTTCCTTTATGGATAACTCTATTATCCATTTCTATATAATGATCATGCATGATGGATACACACGATAAAACAAAAGACACGCTATTCTCAGAAGGACAAGTCCAAAAGAGGATGCAATCATAAGGAACTACCTCATCAAAAACTTTTGTTTCTTTTTTAAGAGATTAATCTTGATATGGAAGAACATGCAAATGATGGAGTGTTCATGCATTGACACCATCATTGCAAGAGAACCACCTCATCCAAGAGAACACATGGGGGGTCAAACAATAACCATCCAAGGAACAAACACACTGACCTGCAAGGCTGAATGAGTCAAGGAACTTGGGTCCCAAAAACCTAGCAATTCAATCAATACCCGCATTATAAACCCCATGTGGCATTGTTGAAAGTATGGACTGTCATTTCTAGTCAACTTAGTAAATGAATATGTTCATACCCATCATCTGAAATTGAGTTCTGCTAGTTTAAAAAAGCATCAATGATCAACCCCAATGAATGACCGTGTGACTAAGCCACCATGGTACATAAACTAAGTTATCTATTACTTCAAGAACCTCAAGTTGAATTCTAGGATGGAGGACCAACCTGGAGCTTCAAGCTGCAACCATGTCGAAGCACACCTCTCCAAAGCAGGTAATCACTGTTATAGGGAAGAGGCTTTCAATCACAAATGTCCTAGCTAGAATCAACAGATTCAGTAGTACTTTCAGATGAATTAGCATTTCTTGGAGTACACAGATAACGACTGAGAGTACTCATATCTGAGGCACTCATAGCAGCAGACATTCAACCAAGACATCATCAAACTTCACACAAAGATAGAAATCACATGGAATTGAATTTTCCCTTTATCAAGTTCAGGGTATGATTGCAATTACACTGACAGCACATTTCTTGAAAAGAGAAATATGACCTGATAACCTGCAAAGAACCCCCTTGAGGTAACTGCGAGATATGATCATCTGGCTGCTTTTCTGCCACTGACCCTTTCATTGTCAGTTCTTTTGTGTACTACCTGCAATCTGACTCTCATCCTCCCAAGGCATATCCCAGATTGAGACTTACAGATGTCTAAGGACACAAAGAATCACTGAAGACCTCTCCTGCAGTAGACCAGAGACAACCTGAACTCTCTCTCCCTCAATGAAATCTTACAAATGTATATGTGCTAAGCAGATACAAAGACCACACAAAATGCTATGCAGAAAATTTTACAATGCCAGACAGCTTGATCATGCAATCTAGCCTGAAACAAGAATTTCCAATGTTGAGTGAACTATATTCCCTGTTCATGTTTATGTACTGAATATTATATGATCCCATTAAATCATGAAGCTCTCTTTGCCATGGGCTAACTGAAAGACTCAGGTAGCAATGCAAGTAACTCGGAGGACAGCTTGTGCTGTGATGGGTGAGAGTTTGTTAAGGCAGAATTGCTCCCATGGGTCTGTTTGCTTGAAGTCCAGATTAGCAGCCTCAAAGTCTGTTGTGGACTGAGCATCAGGAGAACATTTGCAGTATGCTGTATGGAGGTCTAATACAAGCTTGCGAGCAGCCTCACGAGCTTCTGGGAGTCTGTCATTCAACTGTGCAGCTGCAAGTTGAATGAGTGGCTCCATTCCATACTGCTTGATTCCATCCAATCCCTGAGAAACAGTATCCAAGTGTCAACTTACAGCAGAGCAGCTCTTATGCTGAGACATGGTGCACAATGGTGACAAGCCAGAGACCAAATTTCAGAATCATCATTGCTCAACTGACTTATTTGGCAACAAAAAGCTTTGGCCTCTATGGCGGACGAAGGGAGGTTAAACTAGAAAGGACTGTTGAGAAAGCAGTCCCAATTCAAGTGAGCAGAAAGAATGCTTGGCAGGTCCCAATTGGGTTTTGGGTTATCTATTGTCACAACAAAAACTACAAGCAAAGATTCGAAGCCATGTATGTGCAGAAGGGACATACCAGCCTTGACACAGAGTTATACATACACATTGCTGCTTTAGCACGCACTCGTGGATTCCGGTGACTGACATAAGGCTGCAGTTTCTGCAACATGGGTTGGGGAGAAATTGATGTTGTCATGCCTATGAGAGTTCTTTCTGCTTCCTCACACACAAAACGCTTGTCCTGGGATGATTTCAGCAGAAGCTGAAGCAACTGCAAAGACACATTAATCATTTATCAGATCTTCACAAATGGAGCTACTATAGTGGAGCACTTTTCATAGGAATGGCAAGTATTATCTATCTCACTTTAAAAAGGATAGAAAGGTCCAAGGTTCCAAGAACCCCAGTTCTACAGAAACTTGTAAAACTGGAACTGAGGACACCACCAGACACAATATTAGCTTACACATTGCAGCAGCAATGCAGAGAATTCTGGTAACATAGAGCCATATCAGCAGTTTCCTTGTGCAAATTCAGCCAGACACTCTTCCAGAACCAAAACAGATGGTCATACCAGTGGATCCAACAAGTCAAGGAGTTGATCTTGGTAGGCCTTGAACATGTCTGTTGATGTCATGAGAGCTGTCTTGCATAAAGCACTCCTTGGGTTCTTAACAGACTTGATAACCAAATCCACCACTGCACCTCTGTCCACATGCAATCATCTCAGAGGGCATGTTAATCAACCTTGGTGTTAATGAGAAAACACTCACTAGAATTTGTTGAGCTTGAAATTCAAGTTTTACATAACATTACAAACTGCCTCTTTGTCAATAAAGCTTTCAATGGGCATACAACTTGAGGTGCCAGTGACTAGTGCTGTCATTATTGCAATTGACCCATGGCAATGAAGTTTAGAAGAAATCTCTTTCAATTCCAGACTAAATATACATATAGAATTGCATGGTGTGCACTTACAGGATAGGGATTAACAAATCCGCATGGAAGATAGAAAGCTGCCGGGTATGGGTCAATGCCTCACAAACCACAAGCCACTCCTTGGAATCCAGTCTTTCCAGCAATGTCTATCATGAACAAACCACAATCAGGGCTAGTATTAGAGCAGCCCCAGAAATGTCCACAGGCAAATGCAACATCAGGCTTTTAGAAGCTAATATTGTTCGTGAAAAAGACATTAAATTGGAATGAGGTTCTCACAAACCAGCTTGTAGAAGAATGCTACACTGCTGTGCGGTTACGGAAACCACTGCACTTTTTCCTTTTCTTTCAAATGACAAGAAAGCAATGCAGAGCGCTCCATTGCTGATTGAACAACACTTGCATAGAATTGCTTCGCAGTTGCATTTGGCCAGCCTTAACGAGAGTCGAGATGGAGAACAAGAGGGCCAGATAGTTTACCATCACTTGAGTATCAACATCAGCCAAATCCTTGAGATCGTCCGACACGATGTACTCGAGTTCTGCAGGGCCAGGCTCCGTGGGAACTTCCATTTCGACATTCGATACAATGGCGGGCCTGGGAGCAAGAGTCGGCTGAAAATAGTCGTCCGCTCTCCTGTGCAAGTCCAAGTTTTCGTCGTTCGGACCTGACAACACCACTTTCATTACTCTTTTCTTGGCGCTGTTACTGCGTCTCTCTGTCAGGGGCACAGCATTCACGTTTCTGAGTGCCGTATGAGACATGTGAGCCTCTCCTTTTCGGATCCCTTTCTTGCTGCTGCTGCTGCTGCTGCTGGATACAAACCAAAATGAGCCTATGTACAGAGAGAGATGCACCGATTCGAACTTCTGGTATTCCACAGGCGCAGATATGCTCTTCAGCAAAAGTAGGAGCAGGAGGAAGTGAATGCCTCAACGAGCTGATGCAAACCTGGAGGGGAAAAAACCAGTGGCACAGATAATAAGACAAACAAGAATGGAATTCCTAGACAATATCTTCAAAGCTCTGGATGCAAAGGTAGAGGAAAGCCACCAAAGACTGCGCGTCCATCAGCGAGACTAACATAAAACTGCTGATGAGAAAGATAATGCAATGGATCTGAAACAAGTCACAATATATACAACGAGCTGCAAGCCAGAATCAGACAGCCAGAGCACAATATCTGCCAAGCGGGACAACGATAGATTCGTGCGCGCGCACATACGCACCAAGAATTTCTCGCCGGAAACGGAATGCAGGCTGATGCGCTCTCTCACCGAAACAGGGGGAGAATCAGGGGGAGACTTGAGAAGAACTCCACAGCAGAACCTGTTGCAGAACAGAAAAGAAAAGAAAAGAAAAAGCTAAGCAAAGGCGAGCATTCTTCAGCTACAGAAAGAGAACCTGCAAGAAGCATACAGAAACAACCGAGGAAAGGTAGAAAAAGGCCAAAAGAGTGCGCATCAGAAACGAGAGACAGAAGAGATACACAAACGGCAGCAGAACAATTCTGACAAAGTGAGCACTGCGAGCGATGGGGCCAAATGTGTTGAAGCGAAAGTTGTAACAAACGGCACTTGCCAGAATCGGAATGGAACGCACGGTTCTCTGATGACCGTGACAGCAAGAGTTCAGCAACTTTTCTGCGAGCGAGGAAGAGAGGATGCGGGTGGGAGGAAGGTGAGGTAACAAGCAAGATAGCTTAATAATAGGCTGTTTGGCGACGGCGGACGGGCGGGTGGGCGAGAACAAGAGGGAGACGAAACGAGGGCCCCAACGGTACGAAATAATGGCGCGCTCAGGCATCGGCCGCTCGCCGATCGCCGATCGTCCGAGGAAAGGACACAGGCTGCGAGGTGGACTGCTTTGCGGCTCGTTGCAGCTCCAGTGCCGTTGTGACAAAAAAGGAGTGGTACTAATCTTAGGCCTGAGTGACACCAGTTCCGTTCTGCATGAAGTTGAGCCCATTCTCTAGTTACTAAACCTAGTGCACAACAAGCTTGGGTCAAAAAACAAATTCACCCATGTAAGTTTTTTTCCCCTCTGTTTTCTTTTTTGCTTTTTATTTTTGGTGTGTTTTCTTTCTGATTTTTTTAATTCTCTTTTTCTTAAAACTATGTTCTTCTTTTTTATTCTTTTTTTTCTGTCTTTTTCAAAACAATGTTTATATTTTGTCATTTCTGTTTTTTTAATAAATTTTTTGGCCTAATCTTACAGCTGGAGTGAACCAGCACCCACCAGTGCACCAGTTGGACCGTTCTCTCCTCTGGATGGCTGGAGTGAACCAGCAGCCACCAATGCACCAGTTGAGGATGAGGCAGTTGAAGCCGTTTTGGGGATGAACCAAAAACACATCGTCCCTGCCCAAAGTTTTTTTTTCCCCGTTTCTTCTCTGCCCCAAAAATTTTCCCTCCTACCTACCTCCCTCCCACCTACCTCCCCCTTCTTATTTACGTCTCCCCCCTCCTACCTCCCACCTACCTCTCACTTCATCACCAAACCCCGAGAGTTGTTGGAGCAAGAGAAGAGGGGGAGCAGAGCGTAGCTGGAGCGAGAGAAGGACCTTCGAAGTGCCTGAAGTGGGACCCACATGGGACCTAGAGCGGGAGCTTCATGGTAAGCTCCCTTCAGCCCTTTTTTCTTTCTTTGGTTGCAACTCAGCATAGAAGGCGATGGCAACTTTATTGTCGTCGCCTTCTTCCTTTTGTTTTGTTGCACCGAGGAAAAGAACGCAACGACAACAAAACTACCATTGCCTTCTTTTCTTTTTTTTTTATTGTAGCAAAAAAAAGAAGGCAACGGCAGTGTTGCTGCCATCGCCTTCTTCATTTATTTTTCTTTGGTTGCAGCTCAATTCAAAAGGCAACTGCAACAACGCTGTTGTCACCTTCTTTTTCTTTTTTTTTCTTTGGGTGCAGTTCAACAAAGAAGGCAACAACAACAATATTGTTGTCGCCTTTTTTTTTTTCCTTTGGGTGCAGCTCAACAAAGAAGGCGACGACAACGTTATTACCATCGCCTTCTTCTTTTTCTTTTCATTGGGTCTAATTCAACGAAGAAGGCAATGGCAGCAACGTTGTTGTCACCTTATTTTTTTTCTTTGGGTGTAGTTCAGTGAAGAAGGCGACGGCAGTAACGCTGCCATCGCCTTCTTCTGTTTTTTTTCTTTGGGTGCAGCTCAACGAAAAAAGCGACGGCAACAATGTTGTTGTCGCCTTTTTTTTTTCTTTGGGTGCAGCTTAGCGAAGAAGGTAACCCCAACGTTGCTGCCATCACCTTTTTTTTTTCTTTGGGTGCAGCTCAGCGAAGAAGGCGACAACAACTTTGTTG
>Ga0116227_10009253_pt1 | contig 17983 bp, 9 predicted proteins | sample S1TSphgellanicum_FD_89693 | JGI IMG/M metagenome (GOLD analysis project Ga0116227, IMG submission 89693) | Host-associated microbial communities from peat moss isolated from Minnesota, USA - S1T2_Fb - Sphagnum magellanicum MG | ecosystem: Host-associated > Plants > Peat moss > Unclassified... | reverse complement strand
TTTTATAGATCAACCAGTGTAATTTGGTAAACATTCGCGGGTAAAGAATGTTATGACAAGGTGCTAAATGAAGAATTTTAAAGAATTTTAATGTGCAAAATGAAGAATGTCATCACTAGGCTTGCATCTCACCATTAATTATCAAAGACATGAAAAACCACGAGAACAAAGGTTAAAAAAAGATCTAAGTCTAACTTCCAAATAAGGAACAAGATAAGATTATGTGATTTAAAAACAAGAACACAAGAATTAAGAACAAGAACATAAGATGTGCAAAACAAACATGGAAACAAATTTTTATTATGCTAACATATGCAAACATGAACATGAAAAAAACATGACAAGGCTATGATGCAAGATTGTGCTTAAAACTAGTGTTGAACAAACTAAAGGAAATGAGGGGTCCTATTCCTATTTATACCCCTTTGGGGACTTAGCTCAAGGAAGCTTCCAAGGAGGCTTTTATATGTGCAACAAGTAAAGGAAACTTCTTTGGAACCTTCCTAACTAAGAATTGACTATAAGTTAACTAAAACTTAACTGAAAGTTAACTCGGATTTAACTAGGAGTCAACTAGGGATTAATTAGACTTAACTAGGATTTAACTAAGAGTTAACTAAAATTTAACTACAAGTTAATTAGGACTTAACTAAAAATTAATTCAGAGTTAATTAGGAATTAATTAAAACTTAATTGGGACTTAACTAAGAGTTAACTCAGACTTAACTAAAATTTAACTAAAATTTAACTAGGAGTTATGGATGAACATTATGGATGAATTCCATCTATTGGAAGATGGTGTCTAATGTTCGCATTCGTCACATCAACTACTAAGAATGTGTCATTTTCTGTTTTCAATAATTAACAACACTATTCCATCCATTTTAGGGTTTCATCCATTATGTTTTCATCACAAGTAACCCATTTGTTTGTCTTTTTTTTAATGTTTGTCCATTAGGTGATTCATGGCCATAGATTATAATGGTTTGTCATCAAGATCATAATCAATTTGCAAAACTTGTTCTAGTGGGTGCAAGCTACTTTTGACACGTCAAACACCACCGAATTTATGACAATAGTATTGGAATTAGTATATCACTTAAAGACCTTATGTTGGCCTTGATGTTGGGTATGATTTGCACCTTTAGACACGTGTGTCAACATGTTGACACATGTGTCTAAAGGTGCACATCATATCCACTAGTAGAAAACCATGTATTTTTCAACTTGTTTTTGTCAACTAATATAGTTGAAAAAGTGTCATTTTCAACTCAAATAGTTGGAATTTTAACATCTTTCAACTATATTAGTTGACAAAAACAAGTTGAAAAACACATGTTTTTCTACTAGTACAATTACAACCATAGACACCCACATAGATTGAAAAACATTTATTAGGACATTAAGATTTTTTTATTCATTTTTTAATGTAAATTAGTACATCATTCTTGAATAAAATTCATCCATGAATGTCCATGTTACATCCATATTTTATGAAATTCATCCATCACCACCTAGCTTGTCATTTATATAATGAAAATTGATTTTTGTCCATCATCACCTAATTTGTCATTGATGGATAAAACTTGTTCATGATCATCTTTCATTGATTACATGGATAAAATTAGTTATTGGAAAAAAAAATCATCCACAATATATGAAAGTTATTCATTTTGTAAAATTTTGATCCATACTAAATAAAATTCATCCATCATTATTCATTTTTATTGATAATAGATGTTAAAATTTTATTTTAAAATTATGTAATGAGCCTTATTCAAACTTCCTAGACCTAGTTCCCTAAACAAATATGAATATTGATCATGCCATTCCTTACTTTCAAATCAATCCAGACCAATTTTGTAGTATGACCTTGCACCATAATTTGTTTAAACCATTCCATGAACTATTAATATTTGATGTTATGAATTAAAATTCCTTTTTTTTTTCCTTCCCATACTTCTATGCCTTCTTTAGATTCAAGTTGTGTATTGTTGGAATTATGTTTAAACTTCTTTTGTTGTAATTTGTAATAGCCTCACCTTTACTTGATATCATTTTAGAAAAAACATCATTGTCCACATTCATGAGATTTTTAACATAAATTTGTTTAATGAATGTTTAGGGTAAAAATGTTTGCATGCTTTTGGAATGTTGGACCAAGTATGATGTAGGATTCAAAGCATTTTAAATGGGAAGAAAATAAAATTCATAACCATTTTCAATCACAACATTTGAATTTCTTTATTTTGTGATCTATTTAAGAGGCCTACAAATCCATAAGGCTAAGGTGGATGGCATTTCTTAAATCCTAAAATCTAAATTATTAATCAATTGAAAGTTTTCGACCCATAGTATTCAACGATATGATAGCCACCCTACCCAATAAAATTTGTTAACTTATTAATCAAATTAAACATTAAAGTAGTTCATGGTGATTAATAGGGAAGCTTGCAAAGTGGGCCTTTTTTCCAAAATTACAACTTTGGTCTTATTCACCATATTGGAATGATTAAAAAGGTCATGGAATGAATTAAACCCATGGTTTTTGAAAAATACATTAATAGAACATCTTTTAATGGAAAGACAAGCTTGGAAATAAATGAAGAATTGGCATTTCAGCAAGAGCTTAGTAAGAAGTTTTATGTTAGATGTCATTTGAATATTTGAATTTTGGATCCACAAGATTGAAGGGTGGAATTTGACAGCATTAAACTTGTGACCACTTCAATGATGTTTTAATGTTTACATCCAAGGGAGGAAATGTACAAGATTAAGAAATGTTATGTTGGGAAAATAATTTTTTAACATTTCCCAAATTGATGAGTACATATGTTGTTATATAAATATTATATGGAGGCATTAACATGATGCCCATGATATGAACTTGGATACTTTAGGGTATGAAAGACTAATAATTTTCTTCAAGGCTAATGTTGGTAAAGATGCATGAAGATCTAAGGTTTCGTAATTTGTGGTTTGATGTGTGGTGTGTGATCAAATGCATTCATCATTTAATGCAACCACTTTCAATTTTTACCTTTTACTTATTATGGGGTTTAGGCATTAAATGGAGATAGAATTTCATTAATCCATTGAGTTGTGAAACTATGCATCGTGGTGGTTCTAGGTTTTGTGAAGGATGAGTAGACCTTTTCCAACCTCTCCACCAAAATCAAGCTTCAAAATTACCTAACCACTCACCTTGATTTGGTTGTGAGAATGTATGCATAAACATTTTACTTGATGGAGAACTTCCAAGTTCCTATTCTACGTGGATATATGTGAGTGGAATCCATTATGGGTTAAATGTTTAGTCTTGGTTTTCTCAGTTTACAGTTGGTGTTTTTAGGCCATTATTGAAAGTTAATCTTATTGGCTTTTTTTGCCAATTATGCATCAAGGTGGAATTAAAGAATCCCACAATCAAAAAATATCTACCACCTTACGCCAATGTGTGTGTTCTTTATTTTGTTTATTACATGGAGTATTCATGCCTTTGGTTAAGCATTGTAGTCATGTTATTTTCAAGCTCAAGGTTAAACACATTGATTTTGAAACCTTTTGCATGTTATTTAATAATAGTGTTGGTGTAGGTATAATTTGAACTATAATGGGTAGGAGGATCCCTTTGGGATTAGGGTTCAAATCCCCCTTTAGTTATTTCACTTGTGTTGCAAATATGTGTTGGCTCAAAATTTGGCTAAAAAAAGGATTGGGTTGGTTTTTAAAATTGTTTCTATGCTTATAGTTGTAGGTTGCAATGTGCAAAGGTATTCCTTGCAATCTATCTTATTAATTTTTAATTTTTTTTTCCCATTTTACAACTTTTTCTTTTCAAGTTTTTTGGAAACCTAAAGCAAAGAATTATTATCCTAGTAAACAAAATTTTGTAAGTTCATGTTGTAGGTGATTTTGTTTTGGATTTAGTGACATGTGGATATTTTAACACAAGTAGAACTTGGTGCCTATGTGTTTTGAGTATGTATAAATTTTTTTGGGTAATCCTTTATTTATGTTGGCTATTTTAGAATATGTAAGACCTATATTTGAGGACCATTAACCATGAAGTTATAAATGTTGGTTTGATTTTGCTCTTGTGTAAGTGGGAGCATTTGCTATTGTAAGTTTGATTGTCAATTTTCCCAACCCAATGTATTCAAATTGAAATGTATATGTGGTTTCTATTTACATGAGAACTATGAATATTAATAATTAATGATATCTACATTTGTTATTGCCTATAATTTGGCAATAAAATGCTTGTGATGGAAAGTTTGAAAAGGTGTTGTGTTTTCAACTTCTCTATTTGGTTTTGGTTTTGAATTATTTTATGGCGTTCCCAACCCCTTTAATTTGGTTTTTCTTCTAAATCTTTTTCTCAAACCTTGATTGGTGGTGTTTATGGAACCACTCTACATGAAGCCTCCTTTCTAATGGATTGTATGAAGGTCATTAACTTTGCATCAATGTGGGAGGTAAGAATTACATTCACTTGAAGTTAGATTTACATATTGTGGAAATTTTCGTGGATTAGTGATGTATCTTGGTTGTTTGATGCTTGTGGGGTTGATCAAGGTGTTTTATTGTTCATGGATGGGGTTAATTTCTTTGAACTTGTTCATTTCAACTTATCAAAATTTTTATTATTTTTTCTATCTTGAGCAACTATTTGTAATGACATACCTTTTTTTTTCAAATCTTTCAATTCATGTGACCCTAATCTACACAAATTAGGGTTTTGAGCATCAAAGTCACTATGTTTAGTTATATGTGGTCCATTTTTTAGAAGATTTCTTAGTAGTTCAATTTGTCATGACATGAATTTGAATTATGTTTAATTTGAGTTTATTTACTTATTGTATTGTAAGTTGGATGAATCTACACAGTGTTAAGTGAATGGTTACAAATGACAATGCGATTTTTGCTACAAGCTTGATACATGAAGACTCTTTTTGTCCTTGGTGTTATCCCTCTTGCAAAAGCACCCTTTTTATTACTCATCTTTGAAATGCATTCATATATGTATTTCAATATACATTTCAATGTATTTGTAGTTACATACAAGTAATGATATTTGATCCAGGTTTTGGTAGTTGATACCAAGAATTTAGATTGTGCTTCAAGAAGGGACGTGGATATGGCAATTGCATTATTGGTTGGATCTAGTTTCACTTCTGTATATAACAATGCAAACCCCGATTCACAATGTGTATCATAAGACATGTGGCACTATATATATATTCTTGATTTGTGGTGTAGATGGGTGAAACTCTTGAGTTTGGAACTTATTCTAGGAGAGGATGTTGCAATTGATTGCCCCCGGACAGGGTTGGGTAGTGAAGAGTAATCTATACTAGCACATATGTTGTTAATTGTTTGAATTGCCATGGCAAACGAATATCTCTTGACAAGAGAATCAACACCATAATGGAAAGTATGTACGTTATTTCTGGTGTTGTGGTAGATAGTAGAACATGTATTCAGCTTTTATTTGGCAATAAATTCAACTTTGAGTGGTCTATAGCTTCTAGATGCATTTCCTTGGGAGTTTGAGATGACCCGATGATTACTAATGCTTAGGTGGTTGTTTGACATTTTCAAAAAAAGCTGAGGATTATGATTATATATAATAACATGGTATTTTACTTTTTCGATAATCATGGTTATAAATTTCAGAACTGGGTATTTGATTTGTGTATAATTGTGATGATCAACTTTGATACCCATCATGATACCCAAAGGGGGTTTGGTGCAAATTTAAATTCCCACCCCACTCTGGTCCAGAATCCACCCACACCCCCTATTTTAGGCCTATCTGTGTGTTTATCACATCTAATGTAGAGCGTTAATTGTGCCCCCATCCCCACCATTGAAATTATCAAGTGGACAGTATATAGTGAAAGATTTTATGCTGTTCAATTTTTCTTTGTTGTTTGTCATGAGGATGGAATAATAATTAACACTCTCTACAAACAGAGGAAGAGACCCAAATAAAGGGTGTGCATTCTGGGTGGAGATGCTCTTATTTGGGCCTCAGTAAGAATTTATCAGATCCCAAATATAAATGAAATGTCCTTCCCTTCCTCCACCCATAAAAAAACAAGAACTGAATAGTATATAAAGCAAGAGACAGTTTAAATGTCACCACTTTTAGGCTATCTAAAGAGTGAACAAGAATCATTTCTCAAATTTCTTTTGCTCTTACAAGTCCCTGAAATATGTGCACGTTTTCAGGCCTCGAGTAAAGTTTCAGGGAATCCACTGAATTGGAGTGCTCCAGATCATTCAAAATTTGCAATTCAGAATGTTTCATAGCTGTTGCTGGAGATGGTCTAAGGCATAACGCTATCTCTCAACTTTGTTATTGATAATGATGCTACTCCCATGAGTGCGGCCATGTAGTGGTCAAACAAAGCCCTGAACCACAGAAATCTGCAGTGAAGCATCGTGAAGCATGTGCCAAAATGGATGTGTATGTCAGTCATGTGAAAAATGATTTGAAACACATCTTCAATCTCGTTAAGAGGGAGACCCAGCCTGCTGTCATTGTGCTCCCTCGGAGATCGTGCTCCAACAACACATCCTCTCTACACCAAGTTCTTGCTCAGATACTCAATGAGTCATGATGGACTGTCCAATGAATTGTAGGCATCTAACTAGTATTGTGCAGTATAATCAGTTCCACTCTAAGAATATCCCCACTTTGTAACCCTGGAAAAACTATTTCTCACATCCAACTTTTAGTTATTTGCCCTTTTGTAACCGTGCACATAAAACTAAAACTGGAACTGTAAATGCGTGGCAGCCTACTAATAGTAAACCACTTGGACCAATGATTATGATTGCCCAATCAGAAACAAGGAGCAGCAGCTGTCAGATCATATTTATTACAGTCTTCTCCCGCATCATGTGCAACAGCTTTCTCTGGCCTTTACCAGCCCACAACGTTTTATGGTCCAGCCATTTTCATCCCCAAAATTGGGAAGTGCGAAAACATTATTGCCAAGTTTTTCTCTCCGTATTAGCTACATTAATTAGCTCCAATCATTTGTGTGCAACTGGCTGTCTTTGGGCCACATGATGGTGTTAAAAATACCCAAACCCTTAAGGGAGGAAACAGTCATGTACTTTACTTTATAGGTCCACACCTTTCTAAACTCAGCAATAAATTGAATTCTTGGTGGCATGTCACTCCTGACCATCAGTGACAACTGCCAGTGCCTTGGCTCTTCCTCTTTATAGCCAAAGTGGAGTGAGCTCTCCCTCTTCATTGGTTGTGGGAATTGATTCTGCAATTTATGGGGGAGTTTGACCTGTTGGCAAGTTGCCAAATAAACAAATGGTGTTGCCAGACACACTAGGTATCGATTCCTCACTCAATTATTGGATGTATTCTTGGCTCTGTCTGTAAGGGAGAGACTAGTTCGTTTTTGAGGGTCGTTCATCACGGATTTTTTTTAATTGGCGGAATTTCGCCAATTTTTTTTTTAAAACTCGAAATTGAAGTAATTTTTGAGGATTTCAACCGCCAAAATTCAGAGAAAGTTTTTCCAGGATTAGGATGTTTGGTTTTTTTTTCTAGAAAAATTTATAAAAGGATGACTAAAGCATTGCACTTCATATCTGGTTTATTGCCAAATTTGGCTAAATCTTCCTATGGATGATTGCCACTTTTTTTTGCATCTTCCAATGGATGATAGCCACTTTGGCTAGAAACAAAAATTCCTAACAAAACACTGGAACGTCACCACGTGTTCACCACTAAACTATGAGTTCATTTTTTTGAGAATTTCATGGAACACTTCGTATTTTAACTGGTTTGAACTTGCCAGAAGTTAAGGGGCAGCAGAGCTAGGTAGGACTAGGCCAAGATGTCCTAAATGATTCTAATCCTAAGCCAAGATGTCATAAAATATTCTAACCCTAAGTCAATATGCTTGAAAATATTCTAACACTAGGCCAAAATGCCCATGCCAAAGTATGCTTTAGCTTGGGGTTAAACTTCACAATTTAGGGCCAAACATTAGGCCAAAACACATTGATTTTACCTCATATTTGAAATTCTGTGGCCTAGGGTTATTTCATATTGGCCCCAAGGACATTGATCTCACCATGTTTGCAAGACATTTGTCTTAGGATGTTCATAGGACTTTGGGCCTATGGCCTATGGCTTAAGGCCTAGAACTTATCATTAGGGTACATACACTTATCATCGAACATTAGCCTATCATTGAACACTTTGGTAGATCTTTTTCAAATTTTCCCCATTTTCAGTGATTTAAAATGTTATAGGAATGCCATATCAAACTCTACAAATCATCTTTGAAATGGAAAGCCAAAGGAGCAACCAAAAAAAAACAATCAAGAAAATGCGTTTTTTTGAATTGCAAAATTGCATTTTTTTCATTTTTCTTCATTTTGACCCCCTCCTACTTCACTAGTGCATAACTTTCTCATTTTTTGTTCAAATTGAGCAATTTAAACTGCTTTGAAATTACCATATTAAATAATACAAATCATTTTGTAATTCTAACTGCAACAAAGTAATATTTAAGGATTTTTTTGAGGGGTTTGGAAATAAGCTATGAGTTGTTCGAATTTTTTGTAAAAGCTAACCCCCTTACTTCAAGAAGTTGTAATTTTTTCATGTTTAGTTCATTTTTGTCGATCTTTAGTGCAATAGATGCACCAAGAAGAAGGCTCCATCTATTTTTTGGACATCATAAAAATTAATGCCTTCTTGCAAAAATGGTGAACAAACCTTACCTTAAATGTTTGGACACTAGCCTAGCTACCCTACCATGGATTTCCATAAGGGCAAGCCCACTTTTGAAAAGCATGTTGTGATTTCCTTCACAAAGGAGGATGTCCCATATTCTTAACATTGCAAATCTTGTAGTGAAAATATGTTAAAACATGTTTGCATGTCCTTAAGCCTTCATGTCTTAGGCCATTGAAATTACAAGGCTTAATGTTAATGTCCCTTAACCTACAAGTCCTAGGCCTTAGTATCTTAGAATTGAAAAAAATCAAGGCCTAGGCCTTGAAATCCTCTTGACCTACACCTTCAAACCTCATGGTCCTAGCTAGGCTTTTCAAAACATTCTATCTTAGGACACCAAGCCCTAGGGTGTGCAGGCTTATGTCCTAAGGATAGGTGCTTGCCTTCTAAAAGGACAATATAACATGTTTGTCTTGAGGTTCCACTTTATGACACATTGATCATTTTAAGACAAATGAGACCAATATGGTTGTTTTTATATTTCGTACTTTAGCTTGTGCATGCCCTTATTCCAATAAAGCTCACTATCTTGGGCTTTATGTTACATACTTGGGCTCCCCATTGCTATGCATTACCAATGATGATTTTCCTTTTTATTATGTTCTTGTATGATTATCCCTATATGATTATCAATAATTCACCATTATTCACATCAATGTCAAATTTAATTTTAATTAATATAAATATAATGGACATGAAAAGGCACATGTTAATTTGCCTTTTCATATTCATGTTGGTGGGAAATGAAAAGGGTGAAATAGTTATGAGGATACAAAATACTTTGTAGTTGGGTTACAATTATGGGGAAGCACCATGGCACCTTGACATTGATGTAACATTATGAATTTCAAAAATTCATATTGTTGATCAAACCATATAAGGTCCAACAATGGCCCCACAAATGTTTTAGAAATTCCCAAGGCCTTTAGAAACCTTGTCACCCTAAAAGAAAAGGGAGATGTTTTCTGCTTGTGTAAATCTCTAATGTTGGGTATACAAACTCAATGTGAATTGCTAAAATCTTCCTGAAATAGAAAAATTGTTACAAGTCTTATTTCTACATCTAGATCCTTATAGACACCAAACTTTATTATCTTATTTCTATGGACCACAAGGGATCAAATTCTCTCTTGATTTCTTCTCAAGGAGTCAATTGGTTGTTTAATGAGAGTGGTAGCTCATACTCCAACCACATAAATCCCACAAATATTATCTAGACATCATCACATGGTTCCTTTCAAAAATTGGATAGAGATTTAGGACAAAAGCGCTGAGTGTGATCTATTACACTTCCCAATATCCTTTTGTTCCCAAAATCCCCAGAGCTCCCACTATCCAGCAAATACTCTTTTCTCAAAATGAACACATTGCACACTCACATTAAGACCCCCAAGTTATCAAAGATGATGCTGCCACAACAACCATTCCAAAAATCCTTGACACATTCATCATCTCCCTTGTATTGGTCCTTAAAAAAAAAATGCTAAACCTCCTAATCTTTTTTTGACACTCTTGGCACAATGAAAGTTCAAGTGTCAAGATTTTATGACAATAAGAAGTCTATATCAACTTCTGCCCTTAACTGATTACAATCCAAATCTCCAAAATCCACTCCACATTTGTTAGTTATCATAAATCTAGAAACTTAACTTCATTTCCTTGCCAAAAAGTGCCCCTCTTCACTTCAATTAGCACCATATATATTTTTCTTCTCCCTGTCGTTTCGCTCCCCTGAAATGTCTGCACCAATCCACACATAGAACCGTGATTCACATAGCTCATAAAGAATCTCCATTGAACAACCAAGATTACACTCCATCACTGAAACCAAATCACCAAGATCCCTCCACAATAACTTGCAAAACAAGAAAACAAACCAAAACAAAAAAACAAGATAACAATTTCTTCGGTGGCCTTGAAACACCACACCTCTAGCAATTCAGCCATAGAGCTAAATTATGGTTTTCTAGTTTCATCCATAGAAAACGTTTAACACTATTTTTAGGTCACAACCCAAAGCTTATTTTAATGATGGCCAAATGTTTTAGAAATGTAATTTCCACCTCCAAAACAAGCTAATATTGAAACTATTTGATTGTTATGGCATTGAAAATTTCTTGTGTTGGGAAACACCTTTCAAATCCTAATCATCAAACTTGCAACAACCTTGGACCTTCCAACGTTTTAGCCAATTTACAAAACTCCATATGCCACTTAGGGGCTATGAGAAAAATATTTATACATACAAACAAGGGGGCCTTCAATTTTAGAAACCAAAGGGAAAAAATTTAAGGTTTGAACAATTAGATTTGTGTTATGTGCCATGTAATGACATTATTCAAACATGGAACACTTTTGCACAAGTTGGGTAGTTACACCAAATTTTTCACTTTAAAATGCTAAGACTCCACATGTTCCAAAACACACAAACTTATGGGCAAGGTTAGATTCACTCAAGCCAATGATTCTAGCAAATTTTTTTACAATTGTGATAATAAGTTTATCAAAAGTCATTCCATCCACCCTTTGCAAATTTAACAATACTAGGACCCTCTTCCAATCCTTCACCAAGTAAACATGCAAAGATAGCCAATTTTGGTTGTTAAAGGAAGTTACTTCATCATAACTCACCAATATAAATGGTGTTTTATGAATATCAACTTCGATGGTTTGCAGCACAATAGGCCATTAAGTATTTTCCAACCTATAAAATTGAATTAATGCTTCTTGGGGTGGTTGTTAACCTTCAAAAATTGGAAGAAAAAGTTGAAGGATTCAAAATTAATCATTGGGTGTCCCTACTTTAGCAAATGTTAAATTGCAACAAACTATAGCCATTGTACAAATTATAGCCATACATATTTTTCATTTTTTATGTGTGCATTAGTAAGATTGACGTAATACTCACCAACTACAACTATTGGTCAAACTATTACACATTTCTTAAATCCCAAGTGTTTGATCAAGGAGTTTAATTTTGGAACTAGTAGCTTTTTGCTCCCTTCTATTTCAAAGCAAATCCTACATTGTACCATTTTCATTTTCCCATTAGGTGCACACACTAGTTCAAACCAACTTGAACTTAGTAGCCCCATGATCTTGGTATATGTAGTTGAGTTCTCACTCATTTTCCCTTGCTTTCATCTTTTGTGGTTGAGTAGGTTCTAAATTTATAAACACATCAAGTGTGGTTACACATTCAAAAGAAGGATTGGGGGTATTTGATGACACAAGAGGTTCAAACAAACATTGGATTTACAAGTTGTTCAACATTTTTAAAGACAAGTTGTAAATTGATAGGATAGAAGATGATGCATTGAACAAGAGCCAAAATCTAAAATTAGAAGGAGGTTTCAAAGGTGCCATAGCTAAAAACACAAAGCAAAACAATATTGCAACAAATATCAACAAAATTGGAACGATACAACTTTTTGGACTTACACAAGAAACAAAATTTGACACTTTTGTAACAAATGTGGGCAAAATGCAAATGACACTTTCCAACTTTTGCAAAGAATTTTTTTTGGAAGAAACATATCTCAAAAATTTATGGAAATCATTTAGAAATGATAGCTATTTGAAAGCTCTATAATTATACAACTTGCAAATGAAACTTGTATAAAAAATCAAGGCTTAATAGACCTTCAAGGGACAATGTGCAAACTTAATTATGGTGAGTGTTGCATGATTCCTTGTCTTTCATTATTTGTTGTGTGATTCCTCCACATTTTCAAAAAGCTCAAGTTGATGCACCATGTTGATTACTAAGCGAAATGGGAAAATCCCACACAATGCACATTCTACTTTGCAAACAACAAGACTTTATGACATCTTGAAACTTGGGATCAATTGTACAAGGGAGTCAAAGCTTTACTCCAAAAGCCAACTATTGTGCCATGTGTTGTGTTCAACAAACCACAAACACAAGGACAAGTGGTAAATTGAAATTCCAACAAGTGCAAGATACATTAAAATCTGCAACAACAACAAAGTACATCATGGTTCATGATATGTTACTTGTAATCAAATCCCTAATCAAATCTTACTACTTCACAAATCTTTCAAATTTGTCCCTCCCAAATCTCCATATTGAGCATTCATCAATCAACTTAAATGTCAAAAACTCATCCTACAAATGGACCCTTGATTTTTTTTGTTCTTTTTATACAAGTGGTGATTATTATAAGTTTTCAATCTTGTATGGGGCAATGACAACGCTTTTCAACTTCTAGTTAGTGTGGCGATGGTAGCTACCTTGCACTAGTTGCAAATGCTACCGAACAAGTTGCATAGGGAGAATTTGGCAACCAACAGTACACCCTCATCATTCAAGGCGGTGCCTAATTCATCTGTTCATAGAGTGGATGGCTCCAACAACATAAAATTGTGCTGACAATATCAATTTTTAGCACTCTAATTTCCTTTAATGATGTCACATGTCCCTTTTGGCACCTACCAAGTTGCAAAAATTGGCACCAAAAAAATGGTTGATCCATACTTGTTGTATGCACCTATAAATGTAAGGGCAAGCCCCATGGGGCAAGCATAATTGAAATAAGGGTGAAGTTGAGTGTGCGCCCAAATTTGGTAATGCCCGCCCTAAGGGCTCTTGTATGACATAAAAATCAATATTTTAAAATATTTTTTCCCCATAATACCAAGTGGATAACGTGAAAAAAACAATGTGAAACATTTTGGGAAAATGGAATGCTCATAGGCCATTTTTAAGCTCTATAAAAACACCTCCAATTACATTATAAAAAATTTGTGGAGGCTTTTACAAAAGTTCAATTAGTGGACTCTTTAGTAGGGTAGATTGACTAGTGATTGAACACTTAAGCACTCAAAGTAGGCTAGTTCCAAGGGGATGGCTCCATTGTTTCTAGTGTCCAAACAAAATTTGGACCCTCCTTTTGGCACATATGATACACTAACAATGGTCAAAAATGGATTAGAAATGAGAAAGTTATGACCCCCCAAAATAAAGGGAGTCAAGAACTAAAAAAACAAACCACTAAACACTACCAAAGCCAATTCCTAAACACCCAAATTTTTTTGTGTATGTTGCTCTTTTGCTATTAAAGTCCCAAGATGATTTGTAGAACTTTAGGTAGTGCTCCTATAGCAATAAGAAAGTTATGAGGTTTGAAAGTAGGAGGGGTCCAAAGAGAAGGAGAAAAAAAACACATTTTGTAAGTTGAAAAGCTTATTTTTCTTCTTGGTATTTTTTCATTACTCTTTTTTCCTTTGCACTTCAAAGATGCTTTTTAGAGCTTGAGGTAGCACTCCCATAACATTTTAAATCACCCAAAATGAAACACATATGATGAAGATTTAAATAAATGTTTGGTCATAGGCAGCTGATCGATGATGAACCAATCTACCTTAGTGCACTCTCACCACCTTACACAAGGTCTAACCCCTAGACCATAAAAACCTAGGACCTGGTCTAGACAAGAATGCAATGTTTTTGTTGCATCCCTTGTACATTTGCTTTAGAATGGAGTATTCTTTTGGAATGAAAGATCATATGGTTTGGTTTTTTCTTAAACTTTCAGAATCAAAGTTCTAGTTTTTTCAAAATTCCTGAAAGAAATGGCAGTTTTATAGAAGGTTATTTGACTTATTATTAAAAAATTTGAGAACTGAAAACATATATCAGAAATCAGTTTTCAGATTTTTGAGAACTGTGGTTAATTTCAGCAATTGGCTATTCGGTTTCTTTGAAGGTGTGGTTTCTTTTAAAACCTTGAGAGCCTCCAGTTATCACTCGCCATTTCTAATAGCTGCCCAACACTGATGGAGACCCCACCCCTCTGGCTTCCTATTTGCACACCCTTGCTTTTGAAGGCTTACAGGCTTTTCACAACTTTGTGAACCTTTGGCGTTCGTGACAAAAGCCTACTACTTGGACTACACCCATTACAGTTGGTCAACATATCACTCAAGGTTCCTCATTGTTTCAGCATTGTGCATATGAATGCTGTTGGCTGGACCCTTTTGTGGTCTCCTTGTAGCCAATACCCTAGTCAAATAGCAGGTTTGACAAAATTTATATAATTTCTACACATGCTGAAATCTTCAAAAAAAAATTTCCTCAAAGAAAATGTTTTTGTGAAAGAAAATGAAGCATCTTTCAGAATATTGTGAAATATTTTGTTTATCAAAAATTAAATAATTATTTTGATGAAGACCTGATGTTCAACTACTATATCCCATATGCCCCATCCAGTGTTTTCATTATTATTTGGATCATTTTTGTGACCTAGCAAAAGTAGTGAACATCCATAGGAAGATTTAGCCAAATTGGACTGTTCTTAGATTAACCATGTTCTCAGAAGGAAAGGTTATTTGACCAGTCCTTAGATTTCCTTTTGAGAACTTGGTTGTACATCGGAATCAGTTCTTATACGAGTTTTGAGAACCACAGTCATATGTCAGAAAGTGGTTCCTTGATGTTTGAGAACCACAAGTATATGTCTTTAGGATCTGCCCTGAGAGTCATTGGTTATTAGTTATTATGTGCTATTTCTAATAACCATCCGACAAGGGTAAAAACCCTAAATTCATGTTAGTTGCTTTCTAAACTGTACAACTAGTGTTTAGGACTATGAGTGCAAATTAAACATTTCCCAGGTAAAATATTGCCGCTTAGAAGCCTCATTCAAGGCATTGAAGGTACTGGTGTAGGTGTTACTTCACCCTGGCCTGCATTGAGTGCCCAACATTGCCTCTTTTGATCCAATTATAGATAACTAGTATAATCTGTGTTCACTCAAATGCACTGAGGATATTCTAGTGGTTGCACAAGAAGCCTTTCACTAGGCAAGCCAAGGGTTTGACTCTTTAAATTCTATTTCCAAAGTTTTGATTAAAAAAACCTCATGCACATATTCTAGGTTTGAAACTTGAGATGAGGGTTTCTTATTCTCTTCACAATGATTTTTTTTCATTTGTGCCCCGCCCCCCCAAAAACAAAAACTACTTTTTGAGGTGAATATTGCTGCTAATAGCTATAACCTGATATGAGATATCATGCATTTAAGCAACTTTTCCAACCAGAATTTCTCGAACAATTTGAGCATTTTGGTGAAATGATGGACATTCACAAATTTTTTGACCTTGTGATGGGGTTATGAACACATTTAATGTGTCGTGGATATGCTCCTTATCTTGGATATCACATCATTATGCAAAACAAGTTATGTTGTGAAAATTGATGGTATACATTTCAAATTATTTGATTACATCTTCCAATAGAACATTCTCCTTATTTTGGCCATTGTGGTCACCCAACATGAAATCTGCTTTGCCAAGCGTAGTCCAATAATTGCTATAAGAATAATTCTTGTTCTCCAGTCCTCAGCTTCAACAACATTTTGTCTCCCCAAAATAGCTAATGGAAATCGTCCCCTTAGAAAACTCAATGGAGACAGTGGAAAAGATCCAAAGAAAGAATCAAGAAAACTTCAAAGCCACTGGGAATTAGCATGATTTGTATGATTGAATGCCTCTTCTACAACAACCGGCACCCAATAGAAAAAGAAAAAAAGGAACAAGAAGAAAGCCTCTTTTTGGTACTTAGTTGAGCTTCTTGGTGTGCCACCCGTCTCACAATTCTTATTGTAGCCCAAGGTGATCAATTTTAAACTTTTGATGGAATTTAGCATACCTATTCATTCCATGGTTTGCTTGTAAACAAGTCCAAAAGTTAATCAATAGTTTATTATTTAAGAAACTGAAGTTTTCCATGTCCATTAGTATTTCTTGACTAGTTAGTTGAGTTCCCACTTGAATCCAACTCTTCCTGGTTGCAAAGAAAGAACTTGAGCTTGGAATATGACTTGTTCAACTAATTTTCATAACTTTGAAGGTTTTTCATACAAGACTCTGAAGTCTCTCTTTATTTTCTGGTTGTTTGCTTATCTAGTGTCATTTCCTTGTGTAAATTAGGGCTTTCTGCTTAGAATTTTATTTATCTCATTTCTTGGTAAGTGGATCTTCATCATGTTTTTGTAGTGTAAAAGTTACTCCTTAATGTGAACTTGCAAGACTTCATTCCAGGACAAAGGGGGGCTAGGGTGAACCAGCACCTACACGGGTACCTTTAGCTTCTTTAGTGAGACCTCTTAGAGGCTCCCCATCGGCACCTTGCGTAGTATGTTTTGGATGAAGAACAATCAAGTTTGTGCTGGTTTGGAGCATAAAATAGCTTTATGAGCCAGCATTTGTGTACACAATGTTGTGCCTGCAAAATAAACTCTCTTGATTGGCTAGAGAGAATGATTGGTTTGGGTGATTTTATTTAACAAGTCTCTCACCTTTCACTGACCCTGGTTTTCATATTTATGGACATGACTTGAATAGAGTAAGTATTATTGGATTCCAGAAATATTATTGGAGATCCACATATCCACTATGGGTCAAGATGCTCTAAGTGGCTACAATGGACCTCAGAAATATTAAATTTGGACTCAGTGTCAATGATTTAGTCTCAGAACTGAATACTTATAATTTTAAAAAGAAAACTCCAAAAAATTTGGGGTTTTATCATGGTACAAGTGTAGGTGCTGGTTCACCCAATGTGAGAACGTGGGGTGACAAAACAAGAGGAAGAAAATGTGACGAAGAAGGACATGGTCAAGGCTTAATTATTAAGTTTGAGGTATTAATGATCTGGAGTTAAACTAGAAGTTAACCTTTGGCTACCTGAAGCACAAAGACAAGAAGTTTGAAAAATGTGAAGTGGTGATGGGTGGCAGCTATGTATGCACTTCTCCTTCCTCTTTGTGTTTGTAAAGCTGGAATTTCTTGGCTCGGAGTTACAAAGCTTCCGAGTTGGTTCATGGGTTCGTGCTTTCCCTTCTTAATATACTAAAGCTGGAAAAATCCAAATCCCTAGTAATAAGTGACCACAATTTATGCTTGAGCTGTAAACCTGTACACAACTCCGCTTGAGCTTGAGCTGTCCAATTCCTAATTACAGTTGTTTGATCGGTTATTTTCTAATTCAGACATCTCTCTCTCACTCTTGGAGTGTCTGAGATTCCTCCATTGTAACTTCCCCAAAGTTTAAAACTAGAAGAAGTATTGACTATATGAAGATTATGAAGCTTTAGCTGTCCAAGTCCTAATTACAGTAGTTGTTGTTTGATCAGGTATTTCTAATTCAGACATCTCTCTCACTCAATGGAGTGT
>Ga0116227_10009252_pt1 | contig 17988 bp, 14 predicted proteins | sample S1TSphgellanicum_FD_89693 | JGI IMG/M metagenome (GOLD analysis project Ga0116227, IMG submission 89693) | Host-associated microbial communities from peat moss isolated from Minnesota, USA - S1T2_Fb - Sphagnum magellanicum MG | ecosystem: Host-associated > Plants > Peat moss > Unclassified... | reverse complement strand
GGCCGATTTGCTGCGCGCCGAAGGCTGCCAGGAAGTGCAGGGTTTCTATTACGGCCACCCGCTGACCGCAGAGGCCTTTGCCCGGCTGGATGAGATCGCCTGGCTATCCCCCGACTTGCCGGCGACGCATGAGCCCCAATTGATCTAGACGAGATCCCTGGCTAACCGCGCGATGGCCAGAAAATCCTTCGCCTGCAACGAAGCGCCCCCCACCAGGGCACCACCAACCTCCGGCACCGCCAGCAAGCCGGCGGCATTGTCGGCCTTCACCGAGCCGCCATAGAGAATCCGCACCAATTTGCCCGGCTCGCCCAGGCGCGCGATCAAATCCGCCCTGATATCGTGGTGCATCGCCGCCACCTGCGCCTCGGTCGGCGTGCGCCCGGTGCCGATCGCCCAGATCGGCTCATAGGCAACCACACCGGCAAAATCCGCCGGCAGGCTGGCGGCAATCTGCGCCGCCACCACCTGCTTCTGGTGCCCGGCATCCCGCTCCGCCTCGGTCTCCCCCACACAGACGATAGGCATAAGCCCGGCCCGTATGGCGGCCAGAACCTTCGCATGGACCTGCGCATCCGTCTCATGGTGGTTCTGCCGGCGCTCCGAATGCCCCAGAATGACCGCGCTGCATCCCAGATCGGCCAGCATGGCAGCCGATATATCGCCGGTATGCGCGCCCGATACCGCCTGGTGGCAATCCTGCCCACCCACCCCGACCGCGCCACCGCGCAACCGCGCCACCGCCGGGAAAATCTGCGTGAAGGGCGGGCAGACCAGCAGGTCGCAGGCCAGGCCAGGCGCATGCGCGCCGATCTCATCGACCAGCGCCGCGGCGGCGGCCGAAAGCCCGTTCATCTTCCAATTCCCGGCAATCAGCTGACGCATGCAAGACTCCGAAAAAGCAGGCCCCTCCCCCTTACGTTGGGGTAAGGGCGGCTGCAACACAGCCGCCGGACCAACCTTGTGCGCGGCCGTCTTCCCGCGCCCGCCGCCTCGCCCTATGGTGCGCGCCTTCCCGCACTGGATCGTTTTGTATGCTCGGCTCCTTCCGCAAATTCGCCAACACCTGGCCGGCGCGGGTCTTCTTCCTGGTACTCGTCGCCTCCTTCGCCTCCTGGGGCATCGCCGACGTCGTACGCAATATCGGCGGCGGCAGCGGCGCCGTGGCCACAGTACAGGGCCACGACATCACCCCCACCGAGTTCATGCAAGAATACGATGGCACGCTGCGCCGCTACGCCCAGCAACTCCCCGACCCGTCACAAATCCCCGCCAGCCTGCGCCAAAGGATCGCCAGCCAAACGCTGGAGAAACTCGTCACCCAGCAGGCGCTCGCCGACCAGGCCGCCCGCCTTGGCGTGGTGGTGCCGGACTCGCAGTTGCGCGACGCGGTGTTCGCCATGCCCGATTTCCAGGGACCGGACGGCAAATTCTCCCGCGCGACCCTGCTGCAAGTGCTCTCCAGCAACCATCTGACGGAGGCGCATTTCCTTGATCTGGTCCGCCGCGACATCGCCCAGAACCAGGTGCTGCAAAGCGTCGGCGCCGCCTCCGGCTCGTCAAGCCTGCTGACCGATCTGGTCTATCGCTACCTCAACGAGAAGCGCCGTGCCGACCTGGTTACTCTGCCATTGCAAGGCCAGGCCCTGCCGCCCGCCCCGGCCGACACCGTGCTGCAGCGCTATTACGACAATAATCTGGGCCGCTACACCGCCCCCGAATACCGCCATATCAAGGCGGTGATCCTCTCGCCCGACAGCATCGGACGATCCCTCACCGTCAGCGATGCCGACATGCAAGCCTGGTTCTCCGCGCATAAGAGCGATTATGTGGCCCCCGAAAAGCGGGCGATGCAGGTGATTACCGCCAATTCCGAGGCATCGGCCGCCTCTTTGGCGACCATCTGGAAAGCCGGCGCCGGCTGGGATGCCATGCAGGCGGCGGCGAAGGCCGCCGGTGCCACTGCTGTCGACCTGCCCCTCTCCACGCCCGACCAGGTGCCGTCTCCCGAGCTGGCAAAGGCCGCCTTCGCCGCCCCAATCAACGCCGTGATCGGCCCGATCAAGGCCGTGTTCGGCAGCCAGATTCTGCGCGTCACCACCATCACCCCGGCCAAGAACCCAAGTTTCGAAAGTTTGCGCGACAGCATCCGCGGCAAGGTGGCGGCGGAAAAGGCACTCGATCTGATCGATGCCCGCGCGCAGAAATTGCAGGATCTGTTTGCCGGCGGCGCGAAGATCGACGAAGTGCCGGCCGATCTCGGCGCCACCGGCGCCGCCGGCACGCTCGATGCCCAGGGCAACACGCCGGAAGGCACCCCGGCGCCGATCCCCGCCCCCGCCGATATCCGCCAGCAGATTATCGACACCGCATTCAAGACCAACCCTGGCGACCCGGTCCAGCCGATCGAGGGGCCAGACCATGTCTGGTTCGCGGTCGCGGTCGATAGCATCACCAAGCCCGCGAAACGGCAATTCGGCGATGTGCGATCGAAGGTCTTGGCCGATTGGCAGGCCGACCAGCTGCGGCACCAGCAGGAGAGCGTGGCCGCAAGGCTGCTCACCCTGGTGAAAACCGGCCAAACCCTGGCCAATGCCGCCTGGGGCTCCGGCCTACAAGTCACCCACTCGCCACCGCTGATGCGCGACAAGCCGGCTGGCGATGTGCCGGCGGACCTCGCCCACACTCTGTTCACCTTGAAACCTGGCGAAGCCACCATGGTGGAGACCAATGCCGGCTTCATCGTCGCTCAGCTGGCAGAAGTGATCACCGCCGACCCGAAACACGATTCCGCCGGGCTCGGCCAGGCGGAGGAGGGTCTGAAGCACGCGCTGCATGACGACTATCTCACCGTCTACGCCATCGCCTTGCGCCAGCAGGCCAAGCCGGTGGTGCGCCCTAATGTGGTGCAAAGCCTGCTGGCCCAGCAGCAGAACGAATGACCGCCGCGATGCAGCCGCGCCTGGCCTATTGGACCGGTGTATCGGACCTCGAAACCCCGGTCGCCGCCTTCCTCAAACTCGCCTACGGACAGCCCAATGCCTTTCTGCTGGAAAGCATCGAAGGCGGCTCCGCCCGCGGCCGCTATTCAGTGATCGGCATGGCGCCGGACCTGATCTGGCGCTGCCGCAACGGGGTGGCCGAGATCAACCGCCACGCCCGCGCCGCCCCGCACGCCTTCGTGCCGGATACCCGGCCCGCCCTGGAAAGCCTGCGCGCGCTGGTGGCTGAAACCACCCTGAAACTGCCGGCCGGCATGCCGCCGATGATCGGCGGCCTGGTCGGCTATCTCGGCTACGACATGGTCCGGCTGATGGAGGCCATCCCCTCCTCGGCGATCGACGATCTCGGCCTGCCGGAGGCCATGCTGCTGCGCCCGACCCTGTTCGCGGTATTCGACAATGTGCGCGATGAACTGACCCTGGCTGCCCCGATCTATCCCGCCGACGGCATCGATGCCGATACCGCCTGGGCAGATGCGCAAAACCGCCTGGCGGAAGCCCGCGCCGCGCTGGAACGGCCGCTGCCGCACGCCGCCCCGCCTGTCGACCTGCCGGCGCAGCCGGAACCACGATCGAATATGACGCGGGAAGCATTTCTTCGCATTATCGATCGGATGAAGGCCTATATTGCCGCCGGCGACGCGTTCCAGATCGTTCCCAGCCAGCGCTTTTCGGCTCCTTTCGCGCTGCCGCCATTTTCGCTCTACCGCGCCTTGCGCCGGATCAATCCGGCGCCCTTCCTGTTCTTTCTCGATTTCGGCGGTTTCGCGGTCGTCGGCAGCAGCCCGGAAATCCTCGTCCGCCTGCGCGACGGCAAGATCACCTTGCGCCCCCTGGCCGGAACGCGCCCCCGCGGTGAAACGCCGGAGGCCGATCTGCGCCTGGAGACCGAGCTGTTGGCCGATCCGAAAGAACGTGCCGAACATCTGATGCTTCTCGATCTCGGCCGCAACGATGTCGGCCGCGTCGCCGAACTTGGCAGCGTGCAGGTGACGCAAAGTTTTGCCATCGAACGCTTCAGCCACGTTATGCATATTTCCTCAACCGTCGAAGGCCGTGCGCGCAAAAATGTGTCGGGCCTCGACGCGCTGGTCGCCGGCTTCCCCGCCGGCACACTGACCGGCGCGCCAAAAATCCGCGCCATGCAGATTATCGAAGAGCTGGAACCGGTACGCCGTGGCATCTATGCCGGCTGCATCGGCTATTTCGCCCCAGACGGCACCATGGACACCTGCATCGGCCTGCGCACCGCTGTGGTGAAAGAGGGCGTCATGCACGTCCAGGCCGGCTGCGGCGTGGTTGCCGACAGCGTGCCGGAAGCCGAGTACGAGGAAACCCGCCAAAAAAGCCGCGCCTTGTTCCGCGCCGCCGAAGAAGCGGTCAGATTCGCCGCAACACGGCCATAGGCCGAATAACGCATCGTCGGCCAATACGTGCGTCGGCACGCCGACAAAGATGCCGCTTCAAACAAAGGCTTAGATCTTATCCGCCCGCCAGTTTCTGTAAGGGATCTGGATACCGGCAGGCCGCACGCTTTGGCCTGATCGCGCAGGGCAGGCCGAATACCAACGATTGCCTGCCGGTCAGCACTTTTTCAGCAGGGTTCAAGAGGGCCGTGCCACGCAGGTGAAGCGTGGCGGGCTGCGCCGGCAATATCCGCAACGGCACAAGCATGAGGCCTGCCGGCACCGGGAACACTTTGAAATCGGCGTCGGCGGACAAAGTACCCCCAGCCTGCTCTATGCGATGGGGCCCCAGATAGAGGCCGATAAAATCCGTGGTGGACGCGGCAAGATACGCCCTGTCCAGCGGCGCCATCCCGTCCGGCAACGTCAGGCCATGTCCGTCCGGCAACACCATCGCGGTGCTTGCCGGCAGCAGCAGCAGTTCCGCGCGCCAGCAACTCAACGCCACCATGACGATAACGCCCAGACTTGCCGCGGCCAGGCCACGCCGTGAAAAGCAGATGCAGACGAGACCAGCGCAATACAGGCCGAATACGGGAATGACCCATTTGAAGTAATGCTGATTCATGAAGCCGAACAGGCCCGGTACCTGAAGATCGCGATAACACAGATACACGCAGGTAAAAATCACCGCGGTTCCGCCGACAAAACAATGTTGCAAGCGACGCCCCTGATCGGCGAGGCAGCAGGCGATAATGCCGGCCATCCCAGGCAATACCCACCAATAGATTTGCGCCAGGCCGTAACCGTCAGGGTAAAGCGGCCTCGGGCCCAGCATCAGCGTAACCCAGCGCAACGGGAACAAGCGCCATTCGAACCCGATCTGCGCCGACCGCTGAAGGTAACTCCCCAGAGCCCAGCCATGCGTCGCCACATGGGTGACAGCGAGTAACACCGGTCCGGCCAAAAATCCTGCGCCCATGGCAGCGGTGACGGCAAGCAAGGCCGGCCGGGGCCGCCGGCGCCAGGCAGCGATCACCAGGAACACCGCCACCGACGCAGCAACGACGCCGAAATCCGTCGGCCGGAACATGATCACCAGGCCGGCAAACAGCGCCGCCGCGAACGCGGTTCGCACACGCGCCCCATCGCCATAGCGCAGCGCCATCAGCAAGGCGAGCAGGATGCAGAAGCTGGCGGGCGTGCTCGTCCAGGGCGTCTCCCAGGTGTAGAACGCCCTGGTGTCGGCAACCGTCACCAGGAAGAACACCGTCCCGCCGAATGCCCTGGCCAGCTTCAGCCGCGGGGCCAGTTGCGCGGCCAGCGCGCTGAACACCCACAGCGACCCGGCCCAGAACAGCAAATCGATGACGAAGAACGGTTCCTGAGGCAGCAATCTCACGAAAATCGCAGCAAGCAGCGCGTAGCCAGCGGGATAATGGTGCTGCGATGCATCGAGAGTCCACCCCGCCCATGCCTTGGCTGCACGATAATATTCGCCCTGATCCGCCCACCCGAACCACGCATGCGCCGGCAGGTCGTGGTCACGAATTGGCCGGTGCGCGTGCACCCACGTGTAACGCCAAGCCAGCATAATCGTGAGCACGGACAGAAAAGCCGTTTGCAAGCGACCGGATATCAGGGAATACGCACGACCGAAATGAACCATCATTGGTCGTTTCGCAATGAGTCGCAGGGCGGATAAGCCGTTACGCCATCCGCCACCGCCCACCTGGCACCATCGCGCCGTCCGTAGCAAAGCTCCCCTCCATCATCAAAAGCACGCCCCTTCCGGCGCCGTGTTGGCGGATGGCCTTACCTGCCCTAGGGTTTTCGCACTATCGCTGCGTCCGGCTATTCCGACGCCACGGCCGCGCCGTGCAAGCCCCCCGTCTCCAGCAGCTTTTCCGCCACATGGCGCCGCGCCAGCACCAGGTAGAACGCCGGCACCACAAACAACGTGAAGAGCGTGCCGATGAACAGCCCCGAAGCGATCACGATGCCCATGGAGAACCGCGCCGCGGCCCCGGCCCCGCTCGCGAACACCAACGGGGCCACACCCAGCACCATTGCCGCCGTGGTCATCAGGATCGGGCGCAGACGCAGCAAAGCAGCGTGCTCGATCGCCGCGCGCTTGCCATGGCCAAGCGCCTGCTGCTCATTGGCCACTTCCACCATCAAAATGCCGTGCTTGCTGATCAGCCCCATCAGGGTCACCAGCCCGACCTCGGAATAGATATTCAGCGTCGCCCCGTGCACGCCGAAATAGATGAACAGCAGCGCGCCAGCCAGCGACATCGGTACCGAGATCAGGATGATCAGCGGATCGATGAAACTGCCGAACAACGCCGCCAGAGACAGGTAAATCACGATCACCGCAAACCCGAACGTGGCGGCGAAGCCCGAGGATTCCTGCACGAATTGCCGCAACGGGCCCGATGTGTCGGAGGCATAATCGGGCGGAAACACGCGGGCGGCAATGGCGTCCAGGGCGGCAAGCGCCTCGCCCTGGGTCACCCCCGGCATCGGCACCCCGGTAATGCTGGCCGAATTCATCTGCTGAAAATGGTTGATCGTCTCAGGCACCGTCGTCGTTTCAATATGCGCCACCGAGGAAAGCGGCACCGGCACGCCATTGATATTGGCGATGGTGTAGTTGTCCAGCTGCCCGGCGTTCAGCCGCGCCGAGCGGATCACTTCCGGCATCACCTTGTAGGACCGGCCGGCGAGGTCGAAATACCCCACATAGGCACCGCTCAGCAGCGTGTTCAGAACGGTGCCGATGCTGGTCATGTCCAGCCCGAGAGCAGCCACCTTGTCGCGGTCGATCACCACGGTGGATTGCGGCTGGTCGATTTTCAGGTCGCGATCGATATAGCCGAACAACCCGGTCTTTTGCGCTTCCATCAGGAACCGTTCCGAAACCTGGTCCAGCTCGCTGAAGGGCCGCGTGGTCTTGATCACATAGCCGATCGGCAAGGCGCCGAAACTGCCCGGAAGAGGCGCTTCCTGGAACACCGCCAAATTCTCGCCGGCAATCCCGGAGAGCTCGCCTTGCAGATCTGCCGCAATCGCACTGGTCGGCCGGCTACGATGGGCAAAGTCGGCCAGCATGATCCCGCCGCCCACCTGGCCGGGTGTCTCGAAGCCGAAGCTCAGCTCGCTTTCCGGCAAGGATTGTTCGATATGCGCAAGCTGCTTGTCGTAGAGTTTCAGAAAATCGATGGTGCCGGTCGGCGGCGCCGCGCCGCCGATCTGCAAAAACCCGGTATCCTCCTGCGGCGCCAGCTCGCTGGTCGATCCCTGATAGAGGAAATAGCTTGCGCCCAGCACCAGAATGCCGAAGGCAACCAACGGCAGCCGCACCGTCAGCGCCACATGCAGCAAAGGCCGGTAGATGCGTTGCATCAGCGGCAGACGCCGCGCCGGTGCCGGCACGGGCCGGCGCGGCGCGCGCAACAGATAGCGGCACATCATCGGTGAAAGGCTCAGCGCCAGCACGGCGGAAACCGTCACGCTGCCCACCAGCGTCATGGCGAATTCGCTGAACAGCGCACCGGTCAGCCCGGTGCGCAGGGCGATGGGCACATAGACCGCGATCAGCACCACCGTCATCGCCACAATCGGCGCGGCCAGGCTGCGGGCGGAGCGCAATGCCGCATCGAGCGGGCTGGCGCCTTCGGCCATCTCCCGGCTCACATTCTCCACCACGATAATCGCATCATCCACCACCAGCCCGGTAGCCAGCACCAAAGCCAGCAAGGTGAGCAGATTGATCGAGAAGCCGAACAGCCACATCACCGCAAACGTGCCGATCAGCGAGAGCGGTATTGTCACCACCGGGATCAGCGAGGCGCGGGCCGAGCGCAGAAAGGCGAACACCACGATCGAGACAATGGCGAGACTCTCGGCCAATGTCTTCGCCACTTCGGCGATGGAGCTGCGCACATTGCTGGTGACGTCGTACATCACCTGCGCGTGCAAGCCCTGCGGCAGAGATGCCTTCAGGTCATCGAATTTCTGCCGAACGCGGCTTACCACGTCGAGCAGATTGGCGGTCGGCACCGGCTCCATGTCGATCAGCACGCAGGGCTTGCCGTTCGCCCGCATCGATTGCTGATAATTGTCGGAGCCGAGCTCTACGTTCGCCACATCGCCAAGACGCACGATGCCGCCATTGCTCTGCCTGATCACCAGGTCGCGAAACGCGCGCGCGCTGTGCACGCCGGTGGTGATGCCCAGCGGCACCTGCACCATCTGCCCCGCGGTGGTGCCGGCGCCGCTGGTAAAATTGTTGTTGGCCAGTGCCGCCGATACATCCGCCGCGGTCAGCCCATGCGCCGCCAGCTTGTTCGGATCGATCCAGGCCCGCAAAGCGAAGTTTTCCGCCCCCCAAACCTGCGCCTTCTGCACCCCGGGGGTGGACTGAATCTGCGGCTGCACCACCCGGGTCAGGTAATCGGTGATCTCCGGGTTCGACATGATCGAGCTGGTAAACGCCATGATCAGCGTGCCGCCTTGCCCGCCGCTGATCAGGCTGATCGAGGGCGTTTGCGATTGCGGCGGCAGCTGGTCGTGGATCGAGCTGATCTGGGTTTGAATCTCGGTCAGAGCCCGGTCAGGATCCTGGTTCAGCCGCAGATGCGCGGTTACGCTGCTGCTGCCGGTGGAACTTGTGCTGCTGAGGTAATCAACACCGTCGATGCGCGCCATGGCGTTTTCCATCGGCGTGGTAATAAAGCCGGCCACCACGGCCGCATCGGCGCCATAATAGGTGGTATCCACTTCGATCAGCGCATTCACCGTCTTGGGGAATTGGCGCACCGGCAGGCTCTGTTCCGCGCGCAGGCCCAGCAGCAGGATGAACACGCTTACCACGACCGCCAGAACCGGCCGCAGGATGAACAGATCGGTCAAACGCATCGGCTCTATTCCTCCGCCGGGTGCGGCTGCGGATTATCCGCCGGCTGCACGGTGTTGTTGACCACCACCGTCGATCCTTGCCGCAGCTTGATCTGTCCGGCGGTCACCACGATCTGCCCGTCTTCCAGCCCCTCGGTTACCGCCACCTGGTCACCGCGTGTCGGGCCGGTTTTTACCATCACCTGCCGCACCGTCGCCGGTTTATCGTTACCAACCACGTAAACCAGGCTGCCATAGGGATTATACACGATCGCCGCGTTCGGCAGGGTGATGTAGCGGTGCAGCTTGCCCACACGCAGCGTCACCGCCGCGAACATGCCGGGCAGCAAAGCATGATCGGCGTTGGCCAGCGTCGCACGGATTTGCGCCATGCGGCTGACAGAATCCAGTTTCGGGCTGATGGCAGAAACCGTCGCCGAGAACACCCGGCCGGGATAGGTGTCGATCCCGATATCGGCGGCATCGCCAATGTGCAGTTCCGCCAGGGCCTGTTGCGGCACGTAAAAATCCACGAACAGCGGATCGAGCGCCTGCAAGGTCACCACGGTGGTGCCGGCCGGCAGATACTGGCCCTGATCCACCTGGCGCAACCCCAGCCGCCCAGCAAAAGGCGCGCGCACGATCTTTTCCGCCATCAGCGCCTGAAGCTGGGCGATCTGCGCATGGGCGGAGCGCAGATGGCTTTCATCGGCATCGATAGTCGCCTGGCTCACCGCCTGGGCGCGAAACTGTTTTTGGTCACGCGCAAGGTTTGCGCTGGCCAGGTCGGCGGCCGCCTGCAGGTCGGAGAGCTTGGCCTGATCGTCATCTGGCCGCAGGCGGAGCAGCACGGTGCCCGCCTGAACGTCGCGGCCGGACTCGAAATCCACGCTATCCACCACGCCCGACACTTCAGCGGCCAGATCGGCGCCGCGCACCGCCCGCACCGATCCCACGGCTTGCAGGTTATCCTGCCACGCGGAGCTCTTGGCTATGGTGGTGGACACAGTCGCCGGCGGAAGCTGCGCCTGTGCCGGGTGCAGCAACCAGACGCCCAGACAAACGGCTGCAAGTGACATAACGAGGGGTTTGCGGGGCTGGTGCGGAACACGCGTCGTAGACCACGCGCCGGCCCAGGCACGCCTCCCCCAACCTTGCATTTGGCTTCTCATGGCAGCAACGACCTCAAAAGTTTAGCCGGCGGCGGCGGCAGATCATTCCGGTTCCACCAGCCGCCACCCAGAGCGACGAACAGCGAAACCGTATCGGTGTAGCGGGCGGCCTGGGCGCGGATCAGCCCGATGACCGCATTCTGGTACTGGGTCTGCGCCGTCAGCACGGTCAGATAGGCCACCCCGCCGGCGCCATATTGCAACTGTGCCAGGCTCAGGCTGCGGGCGGCAGCACGCTCGGCTTGCTGGTTGGCCTGCAAGGCACGGGCGTCACCGTTCAGCGCGGTCAGCACGTCGGCCACATTCTGGAACGCCGTCACCACCGTGTTGCGATAGGTCAACGCCGCCTGCCGGGCCGCGTCAACCGCCTGGCGCTGGCGGTGCAGCAGAACGCCGCCCTCGAAAACCGGCGCCAGCGCCTGGCTGACCAGCTGGAAAGCACCATTCCCAGGCGTGAACACGTCGCCGATTTTACCAGGCTGGGTGCCGAGATATCCGGTCAGGGTAAATTGCGGCAGGCGATTGGCGATGGCGACCCCAATATTCTCCGTCGCCTGCCGCAATTGCGCCTCGGCGTTGCGGATGTCCGGCCGCTGATCCACCAGCCGGGACGGCAGGGAGACCGGCAGATCGGCCGGCAAAGTCAGCTGGTCCAAGGTAATGGCGGGGATGGCGGCTTCCGCCGGCACCTCGCCGAGATAGGCAGCAAGCTGGTCGCGGGTTTGCACCAGCTGGGTTTGCAGCGGCACCACCAGCGCCTGCGTGTTGGCCAGCTGAGCTTCCTGGGTGGCGACATCGGTGCCGGTCGCACCGCCCAACTGGAACTGGCTGTTCACGGTTTTCAGCAATTGCTGCTCGGCCGTCACCAGCGCCTGCTCGGCCTTGATCTGCTCGGTCAGCGAGGCCGCGGTGATCGCCGCGGTAACTGTGTTGGCGGCCAGCATGTTCGCCGCCCCTTCCAGCACAAAACGCTGCGCATCTTCCTGCGCGCGCGCCGCCCGCACGGTGCGCGCCGTCTGGCCCCATACATCAAAGGTGTAGGAGACGTTCACCTGCGCATCGTAGATCGAGAATGTCTCCGGCACGCCGCTCACCGTGCTGGTCAGCCCCAGATCGCCGGCGCTTTCCTCCTCCCGCGTGCGGTTGACCTGTGCCGAGATGCTCGGCAGCAACGCGCCCTCCTGCGCCAGCGTGTTTTCCTGGCCCTGCCGCAAGGCCGCCACCTGCGACTCCAGCGACGGGTTTTTCAGCAGCGCCTGGCTCACCAGAGAGCTCAGCGCCGGCGATCCGAACAGGCGCCACCACGCGCCCGGCACATCGGCGCCGCTGACGAAATTCTGGCTGCCCCCGGTGGGTGAATCGGCCGCCCCGGTTTGCGCCGGCAATGGCGTTTCGGTGTAGCGCGACACGGCAGGGCCGGCGGGGCGCTTATAGTCGGGTCCCACCATGCAGCCGCACAGCGTGCAGCCCAGCACACCGAGCAGGTGCGCCCGCGCGCCGGACAGGCCCGGCTTTCTAGCAACGGGTTGAATGGTCATGTCCCCTCGGCCAGGCGCGTTCGCGCTCGCAGTTAGGCATCGTCGGCACATAAGTGCGTCGGCACGCCGACAAAGATGCCGCCTCAAACAAAGGCTTAGGGCCCGTTCGACCCCGTGACCAGATTCGGTTAATGTCGAACGGGCCCTTAGCGGCGCCACATACAGGCTTTTTGGGATCGCCCTGCCTTCCGCCATATGAGGGTTTCGTCATCAGATCATCTTCCGCCGATTGCGCAGCCTTTTGCAGAGCGCGTGCCAAGGCGGCCGTCACGTGAAGCGGTTCAGATAACCCCTTGAAAGTAAGCGCTATCTGCGCCTAATTCGTTGTCCAAGATGCGGAAACAGTGAGCAGCGATAGGCACAATGCGCCAAGGATTGGAAGTTTTCGCCATTGGCGCAGAGCTGGCCCATGCCAGCCAAACCACGACAAAAAATACCTGTTATCAAATTCTCCGCGTAGCCGGCATCGAGTCAGGCCGACATCCCCCCGATGCGCGGCACGAACTGATACAGCCGGCCGAGATGGCCAGGGGTGTCCCGGTATTCCAGCGCCAGGCCGTCACGTTCGAAAACCTCAAAAAATTCGTCCCAGGCCACCTCGGTCAAACCCGGTTCCGGCGTGCCGAAATCGAAGCGCAGCAACGGTGAGCCGGTGGCGGAAACCCGCCCGGCGAGCAGACCGGGCCTGCCTTCCCTGGCTTCGGCCCAGGCGCGGATGAAGCCGTGGTCGATGGTGGTCGTCGCGTCGCTCATGTCGTTTCCATCCCAGCCAGGTGCCGGATGAAACGGCGATGCGCGCATCTCGTTCCGTAGCGGCGTTGCCTTAGGGCCGGTTCGACGTTAAGCGAATCGGGTTGCGGGGTCGAACGAGCCCTAAGCCTTTGTGTGAAGCCGCATCTTTGTCGGCATGCTGACGCAGTTATTGGCCGACGATGCCTCAGTATGAACCGGCATCTTTGTCGGCATGCTGACGTAGTGATTGGCCGACGATGCCTTTAGGCCGGAAAGCTGCGAACAAGCTCCTGTATCCGGCTGACATCGGCCTGCTCCATCACCCGCCTGGCGAAGCGGGCGCAATCATCGATGGCCACGGCGCGCACCGCCTGTTTCACCCGCGGCACGGCCATGGCGTTCATGCTGAACGAGCGCAGGCCAAGCCCCAGCAACAGCGGCACCATCAGCGGGTTTGCCGCCATCTCGCCGCAGACGGACACCGGCATGCGCATGCGCAACGCCGCCTCGGTGGCGAACTGGATCAGCCGCAGAACAGCCGGGTGCAGCGGGTCGTACAGGTTGGCCACCTCGTTGGCGGCGCGGTCCACCGCCAAGGTGTACATCGTCAGGTCGTTGGTGCCGATGGCGAAAAAATCGGCTTCCAGGGCCAGCGCATCGGCGGCCAGCGCCGCCCCCGGCGTTTCGATCATGATGCCCAGAGGCGGCAGCTTCTCGCCCAGTTTCTCGCCCTTGCGGCGCAGCCTGCGGCCCACCCGCTCATACACCTCGCGCGCCGCCCGCACCTCGCCGGTATTGGTCACCATCGGCAACAGCACCCGCACCGGACCGAATTTCGCCGAGCGCAGAATGGCGGCAAGCTGGGTCTCGAATAGCTCCGGCTGACGCAGCAGCAGACGCAGACCACGCACCCCCAGCGCCGGGTTATGGGCGATGGTTTCCGGCACCAGGCCAGAGGCGGTGAGCGTATCGATATCCTTCTCGCCGCCCCAGTCCAGCACCCTGATCGTCACGCTGTCGCCGTCCATCGCCTCCAGAACAGTGCGGTAGATCTCCGCCTGCGCCGCCTCATCGGGCAAGGTGGCGCGATTCATGAACAGAAATTCGGTCCGGAACAGGCCGATACCCGCCGCCCCCGACTGCGCGATCAGCGGCAATTCCGCCAGCAATTCCAGATTGCCCTGCAACTCCACATGTTCGCGGTCGGTGGTGTCGGCTGGCAGCCGGCGCAGACGCGCCAGGCGCTGCCGCTCCCGCGCATAAGCGGAAACGCCGCTGCGCGCCTCGGCCAGCGTGTCGGCGGTGGGGTTCAGCACAATGCGCCCGGCCGAACCATCCAGCACCACCTGGGTGAAGGTTTTGGCGGCGGCCAGAAGGCCCTGGGCGCCCAGCACTGCGGGCACGCCCAGCGCCCGCAGCATGATCGCCGTATGGCCGTCGGTGCCGCCTTCCTCGGTGGCCAGGCCGGCGATGCGCGCAGGGTCGATCAGCGCGGCATCGGCCGGGCGCAGGGTTTCCGCCACCAGGATGGCGCCCTGCGGCACATTGGCAAAACTGCGGAACGGCGCGGCGGTGAGGTTGCGCAGCAGGCGCCGCCCGGTTTCGCGTATTTCGTCAGCCCGCCGCTGGCGCGCCTCGATCTCGTCACGCCCACGGGATTGCGGGTCGATCGGCACCGCCAGCATGGCCACCGCCAGCGCATCCACCTCATCCAGAACGGCGGTTTCGGCGGTGACCAGCGCGTCGGCCATGCGCTTGCGGGCCTGGCGCAGCAGGCGCGACGGCCCGAGCATTTGCAGATAGGCATCCAGCAGCGGCGCTATTTCGTGCTGGCTATCCTCCGGCAGCACGCTCAGCCGTGCCCGCAATTTTCCCAGCTGCTTGCGGGAGGTTTGCACCGCCGCATCCAGCCTGGCGGTTTCGGCGTCAACCGCGTCGGCGCGTATCTTGCCGCGCCTGATGTCCATTTTCGGCTCGCTGGCAGCGAACACCACGCCGATGGCGATACCCGGGCTGACCGCAATACCGGTGAGCACCTGCTCCGGATGGCGAAGGGAGCGGGCAGCGGTCTTCTTCGGAACGGGGCCTTTCTCAGTCCTGCTCATTGAAGCCGGACTCGATCAGGGCAGCGATCGCCTCCAGTGCTTCATGGGCATCGAAACCCTCCGCCCGCAACTCTATCGTGCTGCCCATGCCTGCGCCCAACATCATCAGGCCCATGATGGACCGGGCGGACACCACTTGGCCATCACGCAAAACATCCACATTGGCGGAAAATTGCTCCGCCATATTCACCAGCTTGGCGGCCGCCCGGGCATGCAGCCCACGCCGGTTAACGATGGGTACAACCCTGCTGACGATCGCCTCGCCATTCATCAGGTGTCAGCTTTCAGCTTACAACTGTCAGTCGATCGCACCGCCGCGCTTTCTGACACCTGAAAGCAGAAAGCTGACGCCCGACTCAAGAATGCGCCTTTACGGGGGCAGCTTTCAGGATGTCGGCGATGTGTCCATTGGCGGCGCGGGGGTCGAGCGATTTACAGAAATTCGGCACCTTGCAGGTGCTCAGCACGTGCGACGCGGCGGAGATATATTTCTTGCCGGCATATTCGGCGATGTCGGTGCATTCCGCCAGGGTTTGCCGGGATCGGACTTTTGCCAGCTTCACCAGCATCGGCAGGTTCATCCCGGCAATCACCTCCACGCCACCCCTGCCCATCATGGAGATGGCCAGGTTGCTGGGGGTGCCGCCGAACATGTCGGTCAGGATAATCACTCCGTCACCCGCATCGACATCCTCGATGCAGTGCTGGATATCCTCCCGCCGCTGCTCAACATCATCATCCGCCCCGATACTGATCGTGGCGACTCTCCGCTGCGGTCCGACCACGTGTTCCATGGCCGCACGCATTTCCTCGGCCAGCCGGCCGTGGGTGACCAGAATCAATCCGATCATTTTGGGTCTGTCAGGCCTCCTACGCCTGGTTCCGGCTTTGTGCTGCCGGGTATGTCCGTACTCAAATGCTGTCTCCGCAGGCTGAACGCTGGCATCTACCCGGCTTCCTTAAAAACCCCTTTTGGGGGCAAGTCGCGCATGAGTTCCCGGTGCGTCACCGTCACTCGCCATACCGCCCCGGAACGGGGCTCGCCAGACCGGCCTGCATCTTCCTGCAGCGCACATAGGCGCTGCGCCAGAAGCTGGACGATCCTTACCGACCGATGCTGCCCCCCTGTGCACCCGACTGCGATGCTTGCGTATTTCTTGCCCTCCTGCACGAACCTCGGCAAGAGCAAGATTAACAGATCGGTTACCTTGTCGACGAACGGGACAAAGTCCGGATCGGCTTCAACATAGGCGGCGACGTCCGCATCCAGCCCGGTCTTGTGACGCAACATGGGGTCGTAATGCGGGTTTCGCAGGAAGCGTGCATCGAAGACCAGCTCTGCTTCCCGCGGCAGACCCAGCGGGTAGGCAAAGGAAATCAGCGAGACGGTCATTCCGGCCTCGGTATTTTCACTGCCGCTAAACCTTTGCTCTATCATGCGCCGCAGCATAGGCAGAGGCAGATCGGAGGTATCCAGCAGCAGGTCGGCCGCCTCCCTGAGGGGGGCGGTCATGGCGATTTCGGCGGCCACGCCATCGGCCACGCGGCTGGTGGGGGCAAGGGGGTGACGGCGGCGGGTTTCAGTGTATCTTCGTAACAAAGCCGCCTCGTCGGCATAGGCAAAGATAAGCTCTACACGCAGGGCAGCATTGCGTTTAAGGCGGGCGAGCATTGCCAGTATGTCGGGTGCATCGAATCCCCGACTACGGGTGTCGACGCCGATGGCGACTGGCCGTTCCCCGCGCACCACCAGATCTTCCATCACCCGCAGCGGCGGATTATCCACCGCCTCGTAGCCAAGGTCTTCCAGCACCCGCAGAATGGAGGCTTTGCCGGCGCCGGACAGGCCAGTGACGAGAACCACCCGCCGTGGCGGCGGGGTTACGTCGGCGAGATGTGCCGGTGGCGGCGTGTTCACCCGAAGGCTCCAGTGACGAAAGGCTGCGTGCCCTGCACAGCTGCCAAGGCCAGGCCGACCAGAAGAGGTGCCGAAGCGGTCCACGGGTCAACTGAAACCATTGGAAGGTCAAGATCGTCATAACGAGTTGGCATCGGCATGCGTTCCCCGCGTTGCAGCATCACCACCAATGCAAGCCTTATGCTGGCGGCATAGGGCAGGCGGACGATGCCGAGGCCCCGCACCTCCAGCAACCCCGCCAAGGCTGAGGGTGCCGCTGCAGTGAGCCCAGTAATCTCCACCTGGTCATCGGCGACCAGAGTATAGCCCCGATCGATCAGGCGCAGAAGCAGATCGGATTTTCCGGCGCCGGACGGGCCGATCAAAAGTACGCCGGCCGCCTCCTTGGCGGCACAACTTGCATGCAGACGCATCGGGGCCTCCGTGTTCCTGGCGCATCCCCGGTGGGTGGCACCGAGTGTCGATCGCCGGATACCACAAGGCGAGAGCTGTGCTAGGGCACGCGGGCAATGATCCTTCCCTGGCTTCCCGCCGCCCTCTCCGACGACGCGCTCGCCACCCTGTTGGCCGCCCTGCTCGGCGCTGCGATCGGCGCCGAGCGCGAATGGCGCCGCCATCCCGGCGGCCTGCGCTCCTGCGCGCTAGTGGCTGCCGCGGCCAGCGTATTTGCCCGTCTGGCGGTTGAGCATGGCGGCGGCAACCCCGCCGCTGGGCTGGGGGCGATTGCCAGCGGCGTCGGGTTTTTAGGTGCCGGCGTCATCATGCATGAGGGCGCGCATGTCCGCGGCCTCTCCACCGCCGCCACCTTCTGGGCGGTTGCGGCGATCGGCACGGCAGCCGGCCTGCTGGATTACGCGATGGCGCTCACGCTCACGGTGGTGGTGTTTTTCGCCCATGTGGCGCTGCGGCGGCTTTCCGTATGGATCGAACGGGTGGCGCCCCCAGAGGGTCAGGGGCCGCAATAGAGTGCGTTTTGACCGATCAGCGGCGGTCTGCGGGGCGGATTCCACGGGCTAAAGCCCACGAGACAACGCGGGAGGAGCTGTGAAGCGACGCATTGGCGCGGCCGAGATCGGTATGGGGTGGTATCGGCGTGAAGATTGGGAGACGCGCGCCGAGTATGTCAGCGACAAGATGCGGCAGAAGACGACCACCGCTCCTGGCGGATAGAACCCTCGCCGACTGCGCAAGGCTCAACGCTCGGATGTGTGGG
>Ga0116227_10009250_pt1 | contig 17995 bp, 16 predicted proteins | sample S1TSphgellanicum_FD_89693 | JGI IMG/M metagenome (GOLD analysis project Ga0116227, IMG submission 89693) | Host-associated microbial communities from peat moss isolated from Minnesota, USA - S1T2_Fb - Sphagnum magellanicum MG | ecosystem: Host-associated > Plants > Peat moss > Unclassified... | reverse complement strand
TTCTTCGCCGAGGAAGGCAAGCGTATCTATGGCGATACGATACCGTCTCACCTCGCCGGGCGGCGGCTGATCGTGCTGAAGGAGCCGATCGGGGTTTTCGCCGCGATTACGCCGTGGAATTTTCCGGCCGCGATGATTACGCGCAAGGCCGGGCCGGGCTGGGCGGCGGGATGCACGGGCGTGATTCGTCCGGCCTCGCAAACGCCGTTTTCGGCGCTGGCGATCGGCGTGCTGGCCGAGCGCGCAGGGCTGCCGGCCGGCGTGTGCAACATCATTACCGGTCCGGCGGCCGAAACGGGTGCCGAGCTGACCGGCAATCCCATGGTGCGCAAGCTGAGCTTTACCGGCAGCACCGAAGTGGGCGCCAAGCTGCTGGCGCAATGCGCGCCGAGCATTAAAAAGACCAGCATGGAATTGGGCGGCAATGCGCCGTTCATTGTGTTCGAGGACGCCGATATCGAGGCGGCGGTGGCCGGCACGCTGGCCAGCAAATACCGCAATACCGGGCAGACCTGCGTCTGCGCCAACCGCATCCTCGTGCAGGATACGATCCACGACAAATTCGCCGCCGCGCTGAAGATTGCGGTCGAGAAGATGAAGGTCGGCAACGGCATGGAGGAGGGCGTGACGCAGGGTCCGCTGATCAATCCGGCGGCGCTGCAGAAGGTCGAGGCGCATGTCGCGGACGCCGTCGCGCGGGGGGCCGATGTGATCACCGGCGGCCGGCGCCACGCGCTCGGCGGCAATTTCTACATGCCGACGATCCTGGGCAACGTGCCCCGCGGCGCCGACATCTTTCGCGAGGAGACGTTCGGGCCGGTGGCGCCGCTGTTCCGGTTCCGCAGCGAGGCCGAGGCGATCGAAATGGCCAACGACACGGAATTCGGCCTGGCGGCGTATTTTTACACGCGCGATGTCGGGCGCGTCTTCCGCGTCGCCGAGGCGCTGGAATACGGCATTGTCGGGATCAATGAGGGCATCATCTCGACCGAGCTGGCGCCGTTCGGCGGTGTCAAATCCTCCGGGCTGGGGCGGGAAGGTTCGAAATACGGCATCGAGGATTATCTCGAAATCAAATACCTGGCGCTGGGCGGGATAGGCGCCTGAAGGCAAAATCGGGGGAGATGAGCCTTGAGCGGGCCGGCGTATGAGCCGGCTCAATCCGCCCCCAAACCCCCCGTCTATTACGGGGCCTCGCCCCAAATGATGACGGGGGGTTTGGGGGGACCGGCGCGGTCCCCCCAACTTTTTGCTTAGGGCCCGTTCGACATTAACTTTAATCGAGTTGCAGTGTCGAACGGGCCCTAAGCCTTTGTTTGAAGCGGCATCTCTGTCGGCGTGCCTACGCACTTATGTGCCGACGATGCCTTAGCTTGGCCCGGCACCGCACCCGGATGTCATCCCGGCTACGGGGCGTGGCCATATCCAATCAGCTTTGGGAATGTTGCGAGACCCGAGAGGCGGGTGCTAGACTCTTTGTAACGGGGGGTGGGTCGATGAAAATGGTTTGCGATGCAGCATTTTTGCGGCGGCGCTTGGGCGCGCCGGCGACAGCAATGATGTTTGCGGTGTGTGTGTTGGCGGGCTGCGATCATGTGACGTGGGTGGCACCCTATAATGCTGATTTGCAGAAGAAGGCGAGCGACATGCTCTCGGATGTCGTTGCCTGGGAGAGCCATATGCGCAGCGTGGCCGGCACCGCGGCGGCCGATCCGCGCGATCCGGATGTAGAAGCCAAATTGGCGGCGTGGCGTGGCGATGTGGAGGCGATGGCGGAAATCGAAATCGGCATCGATCCTGGCGCCACCGCCTGCGATGCGTTTCTGGCAAAGATCGGCGGCAAGATATCGGATAGTCTGAAGGGGGTTCTGCCATCGGCGCCTGCCGGGACGATGTCTGGCCTGACGCCGGTTACCCATTGCGAGACGCTGCCTGGTATTTTTACCCGGATGACCAAGCAGGTGACCGGCGACACGCCGGAGAATGCGGGCATCCCGTTCATTCTCGATCAGCAATGCAAGCTGCCATGGCTCTCTGATTCCTATTTCGCAACGCTGCAGGAGGGCAGGGCCACCGCGGGCGCGTCTTCGGCAGCCCGGCCGGCGCCGAAGACCGCGAAAGCGGGGACCCCGACGGCGCTTCAGCAGGTGACTGCGGTGGCGCAATGCCGCAGTCTGTTCGACCCCCCTGCCGGCACTGTTCACGGCAATCTGGTCGATTCGCTGGTGACCGACCTCGATTCGATCATTTACCGGGAAGGCCGCCAGGCGCCGGCGGCGAAAAAGTAGCATAGAGGACAAAGTCAATGTCGATCGAAGAGGATATCACCGCTGCCCTGACGGCGGGTGCCAAAGCCGGTGCCGCGGCGGCGAGCACCGGTGGCCGAGATTTTGTTGAGGATATCACGAAATTCGTGGTTCCGCATCTGGAGGATATTGGCCTGCAACTTGCCTCCATCGTGACCAAGCGGCTGGCCGGCGTTTATACGGATGCGACGGCGAAAGCGCTGATCGATTCGGAGGAGGATGCGATTCAGACGCTGGTGGAAACGGTGACGACGCTGGCCGTGCTGGATGTGCAAAACATCGTCAACGCGATTGTCGATGCGCTGAATGGCGCGGTGAACACGGCTTTGGGGTTTGCGCTGCTCGCTTGAATGGGTGGGCTGCGAGCTGCCCACCCTCCGGTTATCGGGCGCCGCGCAGATAGTGGACGCCTAACGCCGCTGGGAGGCTGGCTTGGCGGCCGAAGATGACGAGGGCGAGCAGGACGGCGGCGAAGGGAAGCATCTGGATCACGTCGGTGGGCACATCGATGCCGGCGACTTGCAGAGCGGTGGTGATGGAAAGGCAAGCGCCGAACAGCATGGCGCCGAGCAGCACGCGCCACGGTTTGCCGCGTGCCAGCATGGCCAGAACGATGCCGATGAAGCCGTTGCCGTTGGTCATGAAGGGCACAAAAATGCCGGCGCCAATTTCGGCCATGAAGGCGCCGCCGAGCCCGGCCATCAGGCCGGTGGCAAGCACCGCGCCGCCGCGGATGATCACCACATCGACACCGGCGGCGTCCAGGGCCGCCGGTTTGTCGCCTGCTGCCTGCAAGGAAAGGCCCAAATGCGTGGCGCGGAATATGGCGCCGAGCGCCGGCACGGCGAGCCAGGCGAGATAGACACATAGCGGCTGCTGGAACAGGGCAGGGCCGAGAACGGGGATTGCCGACAGGGCCGGTAGCTTGAGCACGCCGAAATCCGCCAGGCGTGGATAATTCTGGGAAAATTGAACATGATGCAGCAGCGCTGTGAGGCCCTGCACGCCGAGCGTGAGGGCGATGCCGATCACCACCTGGTTGAGGCCCGCGAAAACGCATAGCAGCGCCATGATGGCGGCCACAGCCGCGCCGCCCGCGGCACCGGCGGCAAAACCGAGCCAGGGCGAGCCGGATCGGTAGGCCAGCAGAAACCCGGCATAGGCGCCCATCAGCATCATGCCCTCGATGCCGATATTCAGCACGCCGGCTTTCTCGGAGATCTGTTCGCCGAGCCCGGCGAGCAACAGGGGAATGCTGGCGGTAACGGCGCCGAGCAGAAGGGCGGTGATGAAATTTTGGGTGAGCAAGGCGGCCATCAGCCTGGCCCCCCGTTGCGGCGGCGCTGGTCGAGTGTTTCGCTGACGCCAAGCAGGATCAGCAGCGTTGCCATCACCACCAAAGTGAACTGGTTTGGCACGCCGAGGCGCCTGGCCGCGCTCTCGCCGCCGATGGAGAGAATGGCGAACAGGAACATCAGCGGGATGGCGGCAAAGCCGTTGAGCCGGGCGAGAAAGACCAGAGGCACCACGGTGAGGGTGTAGGCGGGATTCCAGTCGGCGCGCACATTGCCTTGTACGCCGAGAATATCCACCGCACCGGCCAAGCCAGCGAGGGCGGCGGAGAGGCCGAAGACGGAAAAGATCAAGCGCGGCACTGGCAGGCCGGCATGCAAGGCGGCTTTTTGGCTGGCGCCGACCATGCGCAGTTTCAGGCCGAAGGCGGTGCGTGCCATGACCAGTTGCACCAGGATGATCGTGATCACGCCAACGAGCAGGCCGCTGGAAATGGTGGTGTGGAACACGTGCGGCAGGCGGTCGGCCACCGGCAGCGTGCGGGTTTGCGGAACGGTGGTGTGCGGGTCGGCGAAGACCAGTTTTACCAATACATTGGCGAGAGAGACGCCGAGAAACGTCATCATCAGCGTGGTGATGATTTCATTCACCCCTTGATAGGCCTTCAGCAGAGCCGGCAACACGGACCATGCGGCGCCGACGGCCGCACCCAGGGCCAGGCAGAGTGAGAGGGCGGCCCAGCGCGGCAAAATACCGGCCATATTGGGGGCTGCGGCGGCTACGACGACGGCGGCGAGCAAAAACTGGCCATCACCGCCCAGATTCCAGATGCCGGCACGAAAGGCGACGATCAGGCTGGCGCCGATAAGCAGCGGGGCGGCCATATGGGTGGCACTTGCCTGCAGGCCGCCGGTAGAGAACAGCCCGCGCTGCACAACGATGGTGTAATAGGCAACAGGGTTTGCGCCGAGCAGCCACAGCACCAGGCCGGAGAGGATGATGGCGGCGATGAATGGCAGGAAAGCGGTGAGGACAATGCGACTCATTCCGCCAGCCCGCTCATCATTTCACCCACTTCGCGGCGGGCGTCCGGGCCGTTCTCCACCACCCCAACCAGCCGCCCGCCCGCCATGACCGCAATGCGGTGCGACAATTCCAGAATCTCGTCGAGATCTGTTGAGATCAGCAGGATTGCCAAACCACCGGAAGCGGCGGCGCGAATCCGCTGGCGCGTGGCGATGGTGTTTTGCACGTCCAGCCCATTGGTGGGCTTGGCGAAGATCACCGCGCGGGCCGGGCCGGAGAGCTCGCGGGCGAGCAGTACTTTTTGGATGTTGCCGCCGGAGAGTTTGCCGATTGGGGTATCCACGCTTGGGGTGCGTATGTCGAAGGCGGCGACCTGCTGCTCGGCGTAAGCGTGGATGGGGGCGGGTTGCTCGATGCCGTGCCGCCAGAACGGCCGGTCGGCCAGATTTTTGAACAGCAGATTGAGGGAGATCGGGAAGGAGCCGATGGTGCCTTCGCCCAGGCGGTCATCGGTAACATAGCGCAGGCCTTTCTTGTGCCGTTCACCCACCGTCAGAGCGGCGAGGTCTTGGCCGTCGAGAAGAATATGGCCGCCTTGGGCTGGACTTTGGCCGGCAAGCGCTTCAGCGAATTGTTTTTGGCCATTGCCGTCGATCCCGGCGATACCGAAAATTTCGCCGGCGGAGATGGCCAGGTCGATCGGCGGAGCATGCGCCACAGCCAGGGCAATCGCCTGCAGCACGGGCGAGTCGCCGGCCTTAGCCGCTGGAACTGGTGCAGGGCCCGCGGCTGATTGGGCGGAGCCGAACATGAGATGGACGATGTCTGCGCTGATTTGCCCATGATCGGTGCCGGCCAAGCGCTCCGGGCTGATCTGGCCGGCTAGGCGGCCGTGGCGGAGTACGGAAATGCGGTCGCCAAAGGCCAGCGCCTCTCTGAGCTTGTGGGTGATGAACAGCACCGCAAGGCCGCGCTGGGCCAGGCGGCGCATCAGCGCGCCGAGCTCCTGTGCGGCGTTCGGTGTGAGCATGCCGGTGGCTTCGTCGAGAATCAGGAAGCGGCTGCCCCGCAGGAGGGCGCGGATTATTTCCACCTGCTGCTGTTCGCCCAGGGAGAGCGTGCCGACGATGGCGGCGGGATCGAGCGTCACGCCGATATCCTGGCAGATGGTGGCCATGCGCGCGGCGATGCCGGGCAGGTCCGGGCGTCGCCACCAGGCGCCGCCGAGGGCGATGTTTTCGGCCACGCTCAGCGACGGGACCAGCATGGAATGCTGGTAGACGGTGCCGATTCCGTGGCGCAGCGCCTGGGCCGGGTTTTTCATCACCTGCCTGGCACCGTTCAGCAGAATAAAACCCTGGTCGGGGGTTTGCAGGCCGGAGAGTAGCGCCACCAGGGTGGATTTTCCGGCGCCGTTTTCGCCGAGCAGGACGTGAACTTCGCCGGCGGCGAAATCGATAAAGAGCCGGTCGTTCGCCACCACGCCCGGGTAGCGCTTGGTGACGCCTTGCAGCGAGAGCATCGGCGTCACTGGCTCTGGGTCAGCAATGTGTGAACCGTGCTGGCATCGAAGCTTGGTTTCAGGGCGATTTTGCCATCGATGATCTGCTGGCGCACCGCCTGGATATGCGCCCAGACATCGTCGGGGATGTGTTTGGTGTGGAGCAGGGATACGGAATTGTCGGCCAGGCTGAGGCCGTAATTATGGGTGCCGAATGTGCCGGCTCTGACATCGGCGATCATCGCCGCATAGACGGGCTGGAGGTTCCAGTAGACCGAGCTGAGCAGATTGCCTTTGTCGATCGGGGTTTTGTCGCCGATCACGTCGATGAAATAGATCTTGCCGCCATCCGCAGCGTGGGCGGTTTCCACCGCCTGCAGCATGCCGAAGCTGGAGCCGTTGCCTTGGCCGAAAATGATGTCGGCGCCGGCGGCGATCAGCGCCTCGGTAACGCGCTTGCCGCCTGCCGCATCGGCATAGGCGGCGGGGCCGATCACCGCGTAGCGCAGGATGATGCCGGGTTTTTCGGCGCGTGCGCCTTCGATGAAGCCGGCGGATTGCGCGTTCCAGGAGGGCGGCTCGCCGGAGACGACGATGCCGATTATGCCGGACCGGCTCATCCGCGCGGCAAGGCACCCGGCGAGATAGGCGCCCTGCTGGCCGCTGACGGTGTAATCGGCCACCGCGCCGGGAACGCGCGCATCCGGGCGGTCGACGATGGCGACCGGCACGCCGGTTTCGGCGCCGATTTCCGGCGCCGCGGTGTTGAAGCCGCTGGCATGGGCGATCAGCAGGCCGGCGCCATCTTCAGCCATTTCGCGCAAGGTCGGCCTGATATCGCCATAGCCGAGATTGTCAGCGACCATTATCTGTAGGCCGGCTGCTTTGGCGGCTGCTTTGGCGGCGGTGATTCCCTGCTGGTTCCAGCCATAGTCGTTGCCTGTTTCTGGCGTCAGGATGGCGATGGATTTCAACGTGGCTGCGTGTGCGGTGCCGAGCAGGCACAGAAACGACAGAACCATTAGGCGCTTGCGCATGGGGTGGGTCCTTTTGGTGCTGGGTGCCTCGATGGCGCCGGCGCGCGCCGGTGGGCTGGTTGCGGTGCCGTTCCGTGCGGTCAATCTTGGCTCAGCCCCGATCCTGTGCAGCGCCACGCTGGCACATTGGTACTCGGCCGAGCTTGGGCGTGCGGCGAAGGGCGAAGCGATCTCGGCGACATTCTGGTCCGATACGGCGACCGGTGCGGTGTATCTGTTGAACCAGAGCGGTCATCCGATGCCGGTGGCGCAGCTGTGGTGCGGCGTTGCCGGGCGGGAGGCCGGGCGGAGCCTGGTGACGCTGGAGCGGCGGGCGGGGGTTGTGCAAGGGCCACTCTTGTTGGTGTGTAAGCAGGGCAATGCGGGGCTCGTGTGCCTGGCGGGCAAGGGCGGGTGACTTAGGGGCGATATCTCGCATTAACTCAACCATAACAGACGGGGTGGGGCGGTCTAGACGGTTCGCGAGCACCATTCTGTTCAACCAGGATCGCGGTTGACGGTTGGCGGCTGGCTGGCGGTGCGCGTGTGGCCAGGCGGGAGATGCTTGAGGAGGCTATCGTAAGCTTCAGAAATGATTGCCTGTTCCGCAATGGAAGCGGCAAGGCGATCGGCAGGGGCGGTCAACCGGCCAGCAAGAAAACACGTCTGGCGGGGCAAATAGGTGTTGACCAATTCCTGCCTTCAATGGTTGGATAATGCGGTTGCGATTTGGTGTGGCCGGCTTGGTTTTGTCGGTTCTGTCCATCGCAACCATGGCAAAACGCCTGTTGTGCGGTTGGCGATTATGCTCTGATGGATTGATCTCGACCGAGGAGTTGCCGCATGAACGCGCAGTTCAAAATAGTCGCCGATCCGGCCACGCATCATTTGCGGACGGGCGCCCAGTTCAAGAAATCGCTGGATGATGGCCGCGCCCTGTGGGTGGATGGCAAGCGCCTCAACTCGGTGTTCGACGAACCGGCTTTGGCCGCCGGCATCGACCTGCTGGCATCGATGTTCGATGACCAGTTCCGGCCTGAATTCGCCGACGCCACCACCTATGTCGATCCGGAAACCGGCAAGATCGCCAGCCGGTCGTGGCAGGTGCCGCGCACCATCGAGGACCTGCGCGACCGCAGGAAGATGATCGAATATACCAGCCTGAAGACGGCGGGCACGTTCGGGCGGCCGCCTGATCTGGCGCCGGCGATTGCGGTTGGGCTGCTGGCGTATCTGCCCACCTTCAAGGCCAAATCCTCGAAGATCGAGGGTTGCTCGCCGGATTTTGCCGAAAATATCGAGCGTTACGTGGCCTATGGCCGTGAGACCAACCTGACGGCTTCGGAAAGCCTGACAGGGCCGCAAAACGACCGGTCTTCGCCCAAGGGGGCGGAGGCGTCGTTGCTGAAGGTGAAGAGCGTCGAGAAGGGCGGTATACGGATCAGCGGCATCAAGACTGTCGGCTCCGTCTCGGCGCAGGCGAATGAGATTTTCTTCACCAATCTGGGTGGCCTGCGCGATACGCCGGCGGAGGCGTGTATCTGGGCCTCGGTGCCGGTGGCATCGGACGGCATCATGATGGTGTCGCGCGAGATGGTGAGCCATCCGGCGGCCAGTGCGTTTGATCATCCGGTGGCGCGGCTTGGCGAAGAGGCCGACCAGTTGATCATTTTCGACAATGTGTTCGTGCCGACCGACCGGATTTTCAATCTCGGCGATCCGAGTGCCATGCAGTATTATGGGCCGGTCTGCGTGTTCGCGCATTGGCATGTGCTGACGCGGCTGGCGGTGAAAGCGGAATTGTTTGTCGGCGCCGGGCAGCTTGTGCTGGATGTGCTCGGCACCGGGCATATTCCTGCGGTGCAGGGCATGCTGGGCGAATTGATCGAATATGCCCAGACGCTGCGGGCCTTTATCACCGCGGCCGAGGCCATGGCGAAACCGACCGAAGGCGATGTGATGGCGCCGGATGTGGGGATGCTGACGGCGGGCCGGCTGCATTCGATTACCAATTATCCGAGGATTATTCACACGCTTCAGGAACTCTGCGGCCAGGGGCTGGTGATGCGGTTCGGCAAGGCGGCGTTCGATAATCCGGAGATCGGCCATTATTTGCACGAGATGTTGCCGGGCAAGGGCGTGAGTGCCGAGACCAAGGAAGTGCTGATGAATTTTATCTGGGACATGACATCCAGCTCTTTGGCTGGCCGCGTGGCCCTGTTCGAGAACGTCAATGCCAGCCCGGCGCCGCGCTTGCGGGAACGGCTTTACAACGAGGTGAAGCGGGATCGTTTTGTGGGCCAGGTGAAGAAACTGGCGGGGATGCCTTAAGCGTTTGGGGTGGACTTATCCCCGGCTTCTTCCCCCCTCACCCAACCCTCTCCCCCGCAGTCGGGGGAGAGGGTTTATCGGCCTAGTCAGGTGATATGAGCCTGGATTGGTATAGCGAGGCTGACGGGCTTGGCTTGGCCGCGATGGTGCGGGCGGGCGATGTTACGGCTGACGATTTGCTCGATGTGGCGGTATCGCGGATCGAGGCGGGTGAGCCGGCTTTGAATGCGGTTGTCCATCGTTTCGAGGCGCAGGGGCGGGCGGCCATTGCGGCGGGCCTGCCAGCGGGGCCGTTTACCGGTGTGCCGTTCCTGCTGAAGAATACCGGGACCGAACTTGCCGGGACGATTCTTTCCACCGGGTCGCGGCTGTTCGACGGGGTGGTGTCGGTTGCCGATTCGACGCTGGCGCTGCGTTACAAGGCGGCTGGGCTGGTGCTGATCGGCAAGACGAATACGCCGGAATTCGCGCTGAGCTTTACCACCGAATCGGCGGCGTTTGGCCCCGCGCATAACCCTTGGGATCTTGGCCGGAGCCCTGGCGGCTCTTCGGGCGGATCGGCGGCGGCGGTGGCGGCGGGGTATGTGCCGATGGCGCATAGCTCGGATGGCGCCGGGTCCACGCGGGTGCCGGCGGCGCATTGCGGGCTGTTCGGGTTCAAGCCGAGCCGCATGCTCAATCCGCTTGGGCCGGTGGCGGTGGAAGGGATCGGTGGCATGTCGACGCCGCATGCGGTGACCCGCAGCGTGCGCGATAGTGCGGCGCTGCTGGATGCGACGGCGGGGGCGGATATCGGCGATCCTTATGCGGCGCCGGCGCGTGGGCCATTTTTGGCGGCGGTCGGCACGGCCCCTGGACGGTTGCGGATCGGCTTCACACCTGACTCCCCCCTGGGCACCACGGTTGATGCTGATTGCTCGGCGGCGGCGGCCGAAGCGGCACGGTTGTGCGAGGCGCTTGGCCACGAGGTTGAGGTGACCGATTCCGGCTATGACGCGGAGGCGCTGAAATCGGCGTGGCGGGTGATCGTGGGGGTGAATGTGCTGCCGGCGGTGACGGCGCGGGCGGCGGCGCTGGGCATTACCGACCTGACCGGCTGGATCGAGGAGGTGAATCTGGCGTGGATCGAGGAGGCCAGGCGGTTGCCGGCGACCGCCTATCTGGCGGCGATCGCGACGCTGCATGCTACCGCCCGCGCACTTGGCCGGTTCTTTCAACGCTACGATGTGCTGCTCTCGCCTAGCACGGCGGAACCGCCGCCACTGCTCGGCCAGCTTGCAGGTGCGGGTAAAAGCCTGGATGAATTCTATGACGGCTTTTGGCGGCATGCGCCGTTTACCTGTGCCTTCAATGCCGCGGGATGCCCGGCGATGAGCGTGCCGTTTGGAATGACCGAGGGCGGGTTGCCGCTTGGCGCGCATTTTGGCGCGGGCTTCGGCCGCGATGCCCTGCTGTTTGCGCTGGCGGGGCAGATTGAGAACGCACGGCCCTGGGCGCATCGACGGCCACCGGGTTTCAGCGGAACAGGGCGGTGAGAGCGGCGCTGGCGGCACGGCCGATGCCGGCCACCGAGGTGGCGGCGAGCATTCGTGCCGGGCGGCGCACGGCGGAAGACATTTTCTGGCAGCAAATGGCCTGCATCGAACTGGCGGAGCCGGAAGTTGGGGCGTGGCACTACGTATCGCCCGATACCGCGCTGGCTGAAGCCCAACATGTCGACAGGTTCTTGCCGCTGGCCGGGGTGACCTTTGGCATCAAGGATGTGATCGACACCGCGAACATGCCGACTGGCTATGGCTCGGCCGCCTATGAGGGTAGCCGGCCGGTATGGGATGCGCCGATCGTGACGCTGGCCAGGCAGGCCGGCGGGGTGATGCTGGGCAAGACGGTGTGCACCGAGTTCGCCATGTCGAGCCCTGGGAAGACGCGCAATCCGGCGAATCTTGCGCATACGCCTGGGGGATCTTCCAGCGGCTCCTGTGCGGCGGTGGCGGCCGGCATGGTGCAGGTGGGGTTCGGTACCCAGACATCCGGATCGATCATTCGGCCCGCCGCTTATTGCGGCGTGGTGGGGTACAAGCCGAGTTTCGGCATGTTGAATCGCACCGGCGTGAAAGTGCTGTCGGATAGCCTGGATACGGTGGGCCTGATCACCGGCGATGTGGCCGATGCGGCGCTGGTGGCTTCGGTGCTGGCAGAGCGGCCGGAGCTGATGCCGCGTGCCGCGCCGCGCCGCTTGCGCGTGGGTATTTTTCGTGGCTCGCGCTGGCATCTGGCTTTGCCGGAGACGGCAGCGGCGCTGGAGCAGGCGGCTTCCGCGCTCGCCGAAGCCGGCTGCATGACACGGCGCCTGCCGGTTCCCGGGTTTTTTGAGGGGCTTTATGCACATCATGACGCGGTGATGGGGTGGGAGACGCCGCGCTCGTTGGCCTATGAACGGTTGCTGCCGGCGGGAAAACTGACGGCGGTGACTCATGCGTTTCTCGATCAGCTGAGCCAGGCCACGCTGGCCAGCTATGATGCGGCGCTGGGCGCGCTGGAGACTCGCGCCGGGCTGCTGGACCAGATTCTGGATGGCTGCGATGTGCTGCTGACGCCGGCGGCGGCGGGCGAAGCGCCGCTGGGGCTGGAGACGACCGGCGATCCTGTGTTCAACAAGGTGTGGACGTTGCTGCACGGGCCGTGCGTGGCCTTGCCGGTGTGCAAGGGGCCTTTGGGCCTGCCTGTGGGCGTGCAGATCATTGGCCGTTTAGGCGGCGATGCGGATGTGCTGGCGGCCGCGGCGTTTATCGCCGGCGCGCTGGCGGCACAGCGTGGGGGCATTTAGACATGGCGATCAGCGATCTGGATCTGGTGCAGGCATGGAAGGATGTGCTGGCGCTCTGCAAACTCACGTCTGGTGAGCAGGTGTGTTTGCTGGCGAGTGACGATAGCAACCGGCAGGTGATTGAAACCGCGCGAATCGCCATCGGCCAAATGGGCGGCATATTGACGATTTTGACTCTGCCGCCGTTGAACGGCGATGTGGCGCTGAGCCGCGACAAATCCGGCTTTGTCGGCAAGACGGCGCTGAAGGGCAACGCGCCCGCATTGGCGGCGCTGAAAGCCAGCGACCTGGTGATTGATACCATGCTGCTGCTGTTCTCGCCGGAACAGGAAGCGGTGCTGAAGGGCGGCGCGCGCATGTTGCTGGCGGTGGAGCCGCCGGAAATTCTGCTGCGGATGAAACCGACGGCCGAGGATGGGCGCCGTGCGGACATCGCCGCGGCAAGGCTGGGGCGGGCGCGCACATTGCGCGTTACCTCGAAGGCAGGAACCGATTTTCGCTGTGCGGTCGGCCAATATCCGGTGCTGCGGCAGAAGGGCTTTGTCGATCAGCGCGGCGGCTGGGACCATTGGCCGAGCTGCCTGGTGGCGACCTGGCCAAATGAGGCGACCGCTGAAGGGATTCTGGTGATCGATACCGGCGATATTCTGCTGCCGTTCAAGCGCTATGCGCGCGAGCCGATCCGGCTGACCGTGGAAGCCGGCTTTATCCGCGCGATCGAAGGCGGGTTCGAAGCGGAATTCCTGCGCAGTTATATGGATAGTTTTGACGACCCGGATGCCTATGCGATGGCGCATGTCGGCTGGGGGCTGCATGATCGCGCGCATTGGACCACGCTTGGTTTATATGACCGCGAGGCGACCATCGGCATGGATGCGCGATCGTTCATCGGCAATTTTCTCTGGTCGAGCGGACCGAATAACGAGGCGGGCGGCAGCAGGGATACGCCGTGCCACATGGATATTCCGCTGCGCGGCTGTTCCTTGTCGTTGGATGGGGAGTTGGTGACGGTGGATGGGCGGGTGATTTGAGGGTGACCGGCGGGGTTTACGCCGCCGGCGTATCGCCCTGCGAGTCGATTTCGGCAAACACTTCCTTGGCGACACGGAAACTGTCGAGGCCGGCGGGGATGCCGCAATAGATCGATACTTGCAGGAAGATCTCGCGTATCTGGTCGCGGGTGAGGCCGTTGCGCAGGGCGCCGCGGATATGCAGCTTGAGTTCCTGCGGGCGGTTGAGGGCCGAGATCATCGCCAGGTTGATGATGGAGCGCTCGCTGCGTTCCAGGCCCGGGCGGCTCCAGACTTCGCCCCAGCAATAGCGGGTGACCAGCTCCTGGAACGGACGGGTGAAATCATCGGCGTCGGCGAGGGACTTATCGACATAGGCGGCGCCGACAACGGCGCGGCGGATCTCGAGGCCTTTTTCGTAGAGGTCGTCGGTCAAAATGTCATCTCCAGGTTTGGGGTATATCAGCAGGACAGCATGAAGGGATCGATCGCGGCGTGAAATCCGTCTGGCTGGTCGAGATTGGCCAGATGGCGCGCGCCCTCGATCACGGCAAGCGTGGCGCCCGGCACCAGGCCCACGATCTGGTCCGACAAGGGTTTTGGGGTGCGCTGATCCTGTGCGCCGACAACGACCCGGGTGGGCACGGTTATGGCGCGCAGCAAAGTGACGCAATCGCTGGTGAACACCGACCGGGCCGCCTCGATATAGGCTTGCGCGGACATGCCGGCGATGCTCTGCACCAGGGTGCTGAAATGCGGTGAGGCTGCGCCTTCGGCCAAGGTATCAGCGGCATAGTTCTCGGCGTAGGCGGCCATTGAACCGGCGGTAATGGTGGCCTCGATTGCCGCCGCCCGTGCTGCGCCGGCTTCGCCCTGGGTGGCAAAACTATCGGCGATGACCAGGCTTTTGACTGCATCCGGGGCGAGATCGATCAGGTTGGCGGCGATCGGCCCGCCCATGGAAATGGCCACCACATGCGCCGGCCCGTTTGCCAAGGCGGCGAGAACAGCTTGCAGATCGGCGGCCACGTTGCGGACAGAGAAGCCGCCATTGCGGCTGGAGCGGCCATGGCCGCGCGCATCCACCGCGATGACATCGAATTGCGCGCTCCAGCGCCTTATCTGGTCCTGCCATAGCCAGGCGGCGGTGCCGAGGCTGTGGATCAGCAGCAATGGCGTGCCTTTACCCGCGCGCTCGTAAAACAGGCGTTCGCCGTTCACCTCGATAAAAGCCAAACACATGCTCCTGTGGCGTGGCGCCATGATGGGACCGGATACTTGTATAACCGGCCTGGTGTTGTACGGTCCATGGATCGATTTCGGAGGTCTTCCATGCAGGTTACTGACCATGGCGATGGCGTGGTTGGCGTGGTGTTCAGCCATAGCGCCGACGGTAATTTCATCACCTCGGCACAGATCAGCGCGTTTGCAACGACATTGGATGAGGTGCTTGCCCGGCCAACGCTGCGGGCGGTGGTTGTCTCCGGCGAGGGTGCCAATTTCTGTGCCGGGCGGGTGGGTGCCAAAGGCCTGACGCAGGCAGCTGATATACGCGATGATCTTGGCTTGATTTTGCAGGTGAATGCGCGGCTGCGCGGTTCTCCGGTGCCGTTCGTGGCCGCGGTGGAAGGCCGCGCCTTTGGATTTGGTTGCGGGTTTTCCACCCAATGCGACATCACCATCGCTGCCAGCGACGCGGTGTTTGCGTTGCCGGAGATGTCGCATAATCTGCCGCCGCTTGTGGTGCTCTCGTATTTCGGCACATTCGTGCCGTTCAAGAAGGCCTTTGAGCTGGCTTTGACCAGCCGCCGGTTTGGCGCCGCCGAGGCGGAAGGCCTGGGGATTGTGACCGAGGTGGTGGCGCCGGGGGAGGCGCTTGATCGCGCCCTGGCGTTTGCGCGGATGATCGCGGCGCTGGATACGGAGTCGGTGCGGCTGCTGCGTGGGTTTGCGCGCCGGGTTGCCGGACTGGCGGATGATGACGAGGCGCGCAGGGGCATCGATGCGATGGCGATCATGCTGGCGGCGCGTGCGCCGTGAGTGACGACAGCGTCTTGTTTATTGGTGTCGGGCGCATGGGGGCGCTGATGGCGATGCGCCTGGCCGATGCCGGCATAGCCCTTTCGGTGGCGGATATTTCTCCCGAGTCGCTCAGGCCTTTTCAGGCCAGAGGCGTTCAGGTTGCGGCGACCGGGGCGGCGTTGCCGGGTGACATCGTGATCACCATGCTGCCGAGCGATGCAGAGGTGCGACAGGCGCTGCTTGGCCCCGAAGGTGCCTGCACCACGATCCGCCGCAAGATGGTTATCGATATGAGTTCGGCCGCACCTGCGAGCACAAAAACTCTGTCGGCAGATCTTGCTTTGCAGGGCAGCATCTTGCTCGATGCGCCGGTGAGCGGCGGCATGGCAGGCGCGCGCGAGGGCAGCCTGACCGCGATGGTTGGCGGTGAGGCCGAAAGCTTTGCGCATTGCCGCGCATTGCTTGCGGTGATGTGCGCGGCCATCTTTCATGTCGGGCCGGTTGGATCTGGCCATGTGGTGAAGGCGCTGAACAATTATCTCTCGGCTGCGACATTATGGACGGCGACCGAGGCGCTGGTGATCGGCACGCAGCTTGGGCTCGATCCCGCCAGCATGGTTGAAGTCTGGAATGGCGGATCGGGGAAGAGCCATGCGACGGAGGTAAAACTGCCGCACCATGTTCTGACCCGCAGCTTCGATTTTGGCCAGAGCCTGTCGCTGTTCTGCAAGGATATCGGCATTGCCGCCGATCTGGCGCACGCGGCACAGGTGCCTGCACCGGCCCTGGACGCCTTGTTTGCGATGTGGCGTGGCGCGCGCGACAAGATTGGGCCGCAGGAAGACATCACCGCGATTGCCCGGCTGCTGGAGGCGAATGCCGGCAGCGGCGCGTGAGGTCGTCTATAACACATTTTCGAGAAGGGTGGGGGTGCGGGAGCCAAGCGGATGCGCGGGCGGTTGACAGACATACGTAAGGATGTTGTTACATTGGTTACAGTTTGTAAATTTGGACTGCCTCGCGTTTCCGTGATGAAGGAGAGAAGGTGGCGGGTTGGATTTTTCGGTTCACCACCGCAGCCAGGGGTGAATGCGGCCGGGTTTCCCGGATTGCCACTGGCGGCGGATCCTATCGGGCGTCGCAGATCTGCCTGCTGATCGGGTTGGCCTATCTGTTTGTGCCGATCGATATCATTCCGGATCACACACCCTATATCGGCCATCTGGACGAGTTCAGTTTTCTGTTTGGCGGCTTTGTATTGGCGCGCCAATTGGTGCCTTCGACGGATGCCGGCACGGGCATCCCCAGCTGGCTTCAGGGGCCGGCCATGCCGGCCCTGCCCAATTTTTTTATTGTCGGTGCGCCGCGTTGCGGCACCACCTCCTTGTTCAACGCACTTGGCAATCACCCGGATGTGTTCTGCTGTCCGGTGAAGGAGCCGAATTATTTCGCCACGGATCGGAATGCCAAGCCATGGGTGGTGGAAAGCGCCAGACGGCGCGGGGTGATGCTGGCACAGGGCGAGCCCTGCCTGCCGGCGGCGCCACGCGTGGCCACCACGCTGGATTGTCAGACCTATCTGAGCCTGTTCAACGCGTGGTCGGGGCAACCCGCCATTGGTGAGGCATCGACCGCCTATCTGATGTCGGCAGACGCAGCCTCGGCAATTGCGCGATGTCAGCCAGATGCCGCGATCATCGTGGTGCTGCGTCAGCCAGTGGAACGCGCGCAATCGGAATATCTGATGCACGCCCAGCTTGGCCGCAGCAAAGCCGATCTGGACGCGGTTCTTGCAGGGCAGGCCAAGACGTTCGACGACGAGCGCGATTCGGTTGCCACCATTATCGAAGGCAGCTTTTATGCGCCGCAGATACGCCGCTACCTGGAGGTTTTCCCGCGCGACAAAATTCTGTTCCTGTTGTTCGAGGATGTGATTGCCGATCCCAGGGCGGTATTGCGGCGTGTGTTTGAACATATCGGCGTCGATCCGGCCAAGGCGGCGCATGTCGATCTGGCGCGGGAGAATTTGAGCCGCGCCGTGCGCTTGCCGTGGCTGAACAAGCTGTTGCTGGGGAGCGGCCTGAGAGACATGATCCTGCATTTGATGCCGGCCAGGCTGCGGCGCAGCCTGGGGCGGCGCTACTACGCGGCGGGTTCGGTTGTGCGCCCGCCGATTTCGCTCGAGATCTTCAGGTCCGATATCGAGCAGACCGCCCAGCTGATCGGGCGTGACCTTTCCCATTGGCTTGCCGGCTAAGGCATCGTCGGCAAATAAGTGCGTCCGCACGCCGACAAAGATGCCTCTTCAAACAAAGGCGCGAGGCGCCCGTTCGACCCCGTGACCCGATTCGGTTCATGTCGAACGGGCCCTAAGGTACCTAGCACTTTAGTCCTGTTCGTGCCGGTAGCGAATGGAGTCGAAAACCAAACGGAATTCCGGTATGGATCGGCTACTCGTGAAAACACGAGGCTCGAACGGGGAGAAAGGGTTCATGATCAATCGTCTAAGTCTGATGGCTGGTTGCCTGCTGGCGGCCGGCACCGTTTCTGCGTGGGCCGATACGCCCTGCGGCTTGTCGCATGGGGTTATCGATCAGGTGCAGAAGCAGCTGCGTGTGGTGGTAAACCTCTCTGCCGCAAATGGGGGCATTTTCAAGACGAAC
>Ga0116227_10009249_pt1 | contig 17995 bp, 11 predicted proteins | sample S1TSphgellanicum_FD_89693 | JGI IMG/M metagenome (GOLD analysis project Ga0116227, IMG submission 89693) | Host-associated microbial communities from peat moss isolated from Minnesota, USA - S1T2_Fb - Sphagnum magellanicum MG | ecosystem: Host-associated > Plants > Peat moss > Unclassified... | reverse complement strand
TTATTGTTTGAAAAAGTTTTAAAATTTTATGTTTTTAGTTAAGAAAATTTTTTTTTTTTTTTTTTTTTTTTTTGAGTCAAGTTTTTGATGTAGCCAAAGTGGCAACCATCATCCAATGTAGGATGGTTTAGCCAAATTTTGGCTACAAATTTTAGCTAAATTATCAAAGTAAATTTTTTAAAAAAACATCATTCTATGTTTTTGGTTACCTACTTGAAAAACCCATGTATATAAAAAATCTGGCAAAACTTTTCTTGAATTTTGGTTCAACTTTGAGTCTTAAAAAATCCCAAAAAAACACTTTGATTTTAGCACATTTAATTTTTAATTTCGCTTTTTGGCTATATGTATGTAATAGCCAACCAAGAAAAAAGAAAGGCTGCTTGAAGTCATGGCTTCGATGGCCGACTTATTTAGCCAGTTTAAACCATGGTTATGTGGGTATCATAAAATGATAGTCACCGGGTCATCAGGGCGGTTCTTTGATCTTATAACCATGGTTCTCCCAAAAATCATGTTATTCTTAGATTTTTTTTTAATTTTTCAAAAAAATCTTAGATTTAATTTTTATTTTATTTTATTTTAGAACACACATACTGGTGATTCTTTTGATTTAAAATTTTCAAAAAACCAGAACCATGGTTGGTTTACACTGGAAACTTGTGTGGCAGGAAGCCCACATGGAGCCCTTGTGGCCACCTTTGTTTTTGTAGAACTCATTTCCCAAAAGAACAAGTACTCCAACAAGCTTATCAGCATCCTATTTTGATCAATGAACATAGCAAAACCCACTTCCCCAAAGGTGAATGTTTTTATTATTTTTTTTAATTAAAAAAATTTCTTTAAAATTTTAATTAAAATTTTATAAAAATTATTTATATATATAATTTCTATCTACAAAAAAAATTTGCCAAAAGAAGAAAAATTTGACATGCCCAAAGATAAGGTGACTTTTTAAAGGATGATGACTCCAATATGTTCGAAGCATCAAAGGCACCCACCCCTCCTTTTTCCCAACCCAATGACAGGCCCAAAGACAAAAAAGTGACTTTAAGGAGGAGATAAGTCCAACAATATGTCATAAGCCTCAAAAGGGCACTTGCATCCAAATGGCTCTTTTTTTTCCGAGCACACACAGAGAGATGTAGGAGGAGCATGATGGCACAAGTACAGACCCTTTTAGACTGGTTTCCTTTGTAATGTTTGGAGGAAATGGTCTAGAACTTTGGATCAAATTGGGGTTTGGTTGTTGGGTTCAATCCTCCACCAGTCTTGTATCTCAGACTCTCTTTATTATATGATTATTATTATTATTATTATTTTTAAAATTCTTTTTGGGTTTTTTTTTTTTTTTTTTTTTTCATTTTTCATTTTTCATTTTTTTCTGAGTTTTTTTTTCTTTTTTTTCATTCTGTGTTCTGTGTTATGCATCATCATCACCTTTGTCGTTGATTCCAGTTTGGCTGTGTTTTTGTGGATTTGGAGGCTTGCTTTGTCTATAACTTTTGCACTTTATTATGTCTGAGTCCATGCCTTCTTTATTCTAAAATTCAGAAAGATAAATGCCCTAGCCTACCTACTTAATAATATTTTCATTCTTTGGGAAACCAGCCAACAGTCAGAAAAGACTACTAAGAGGCCAGGTTTAGGGTTTAGGGTTTTGGGCAGCTGAAAATTAATTCACACCTGCCCAACCCCCCCCCCCACCATCCTCTCCTCCTTTCTTTCTTTCTTTCTTTCCTTTTTTTCCCTTTTTTTTTCCCCCCATTTTTTTCTCTTTAAAAAAAAAAAAAACACAACAGTAGACCCAACCAACAAGGCATTGGCAGTCAAGTCAAGCTCCGTGACAAAAAAAACAAGGGCTGTCAGCGCTTTCACCTGCACACCAGTGGGTTTGAACCCAAAACCCCTTTTTTGAGATCCCAGTGTCCCAGACAGGGCTATACCACTGACAAGGGCTAGCTATATCACTAAGCCAAGCCAAGCCAAACTTCTCCTCCACAAAGGGCGAGGAGGGTTGTTTTTCCTTCTTTTTTTTCCCCTTCTTTGATACCCGGCGGATATCTGATGTACCATGGGCAATTTGGGCCATTTTTTTAGGCCAGTGTTTTATGTCAATTAACATCCTAAAAGTGGGGCATTTAAAAATCAAGCATATGCTCAACTCCCTTGAGCAAGCACTAACCCTAAACACTAAACTCCTGGGCATTATCCTACTCTTTTACTTTTTATATCACTACTAGAAATTTTGGGTTTTGCAACTTGTCTTATGCAACTAAAAAATGTCCACATGCAACTATTTTGTAACTGCACATGTTGCATGCAACTCCAAAATAGTAAGGTATAGACATGAGAGACGCCTCACTCTTGATGAGTAGGTGTAAGAACCCTCCCTCTCTCCTGTGTTTCATGTTCTACCTTCAAAGTTCGAAGCATTCAAAAAATATTGCTTTGGTCTTGCCACCTCCATTCCCACACTAGATTTTGGTTGTTTGTCTCCTTGTGTGCTATGAAGACATCGAGATCTCAAGCAAAATGTTTTGGTCTAAAAGGTCTACACCAAGCAACCCTGGAGCATTATCATTCACCATTGCATAACAAGAGTCCAAAGCAATGTAGGGAAAGTTTGTAATAAAATATTTTATCTCTTGTCCTTAATAATTAGAAACTTTGTTGCTTACCTTCTTAGTACCTTGGCCAATTCGACACTATTTTTTTTATTTTTTTTTCAGAAATGTTGAAATTTTCAAAAATTATTTCTTCCAAATCAAAAAATATTGTGAAGGAAAAGAGTTGATATTTAAGAATATTCCATTTTGTTGAAATGAATGTTTCAAAATTAATTAATTATTCGACAAACATGTGTTGAAATGGCCAAGGTTCTACGGTATTATTCACGCATCACATGTTACAACTTAAACTTGTTTCTCCCTTCAAACTTATGGTATCGCCTTCTTATGATGGGGCTACTAATACAATACTCAATGTACACCACTCTTCCCAATTGGTGGGGCATTATCCCACGTAATAATACACTGGAATATACGCAGATGTAAGGTGCCATCCAGAGTCCAAAAACATTCAGAAATTTTCTCCCAGTATGTTGCGAGAGAGTTATGAGCATAATTTAGAAGGTGATCAACCTAGAAATTGGCCTGCTTTGGATAAATTATTATTCCAAAAAAAATTCTCTATTATTATTTGAAAACTTGATCTATTTATTTTCCCCCCTCAAACTAACAACATGTCTACCCCTAGTTAAAAAGAAACTCCAAGAATTGAAAAAAATTAGTTAAAAGATTTCATGAAGAGTATATATGTGAGGCATTTATTCACAAAATAGGAGGCAAAAAATTAGAGTTTGTGTGAAAATGGTATGTAACTCAAATGGGTTTGGAAATCCAAACTTTTCCCACCTGCCAAAAAGAACAAGGAAACAACACAACAACAATTTTGCAAGTAAGATTTGTCAGAGACCAACATGCCTTCTTAGCGCATCTCGACCGGTGCTCAGTATGTGATTCCAGACAGTACAATTTATTGTGAAAAAGTCAAAATGTGCCGGTTTAGCTCAGGAAATTGGTTTTTTTACACCAAATTCTTGCAGCTTGCCGTTGCTGGTAAAGGGCGCAACATAGTTGTGCACCTCCAAAAAAGAGTGTAATACATTGGACGTGACTGCGGCTCAGTATTTCTGATTGGACGATCATAACGATTGATCCAGGTGGTTTGCTGCTAGTAGTTCCAGTTATAGTTTTATTGGTGGGGTTGCCCCCCCCAAAAAACAGATAAACTTAGACATTTAATTTTATTATCCAGAGTGAACATACTGAGCGTCGGTGGAGATGCTCTTACAACAACAACCTCTTGTCCTGCAAAGCAAAGGCAATTACATTATTGTGAAATCATGATCACTAGCACTAATCATCTTGTCTTTAAAGAGCACAGCACATGGATATGGCATTGCCTTGATCAGTGGGAACAACAGCTGTCAGTTACTACTACTCTGAGGCACATGAGCCAGTCTTCAGAGCCAAGAGAAAAGCATAAGCCCCTTTGGAGTGGGTCATAACAAAAAGAAGCCCAAGTCAGTTTGTTACAGACTTTGTTTTTCTTCTCTTTTGGGCCTTGTCCCTGTTTTCAATCAACTATCTTCTTCAGAGACTTGAGAGAGGGAGGCAAAGAGACCAAGAGAGCTTAGAATCCAAGATTCTTCAGAGAGAATGCAGAGGCAAGAGACCAGAGAGCTTAGAATCCAGAGCCCACTAGAGGACTTTATTTTATTTTTATTTTTTTCTTTGTTTTGGGTCATGACTTCAGTTTTTTTTTTTTCTTTTCTTTTGTTTTCGTAACTCTAAAAAAATACTCTCAACTATACATAATGTTTTTAAATTAAAAAATATTAATTTTCTTTCATTGAAATTTGAGGTTTTCATTGTGAATGTTTGTAGTTTTTAGGGTTTTGTTAATGTCCAAAGAATTGGATTGTGATCATGGATCAGATGTTTGTTGGGAGGATTATTTCGATCTAAATGCTACTTTCAATCATGTTGGACAATTATTTTCTATCTAAATCATGAGCTAGAGAATTGTTATATCAAATTCATTATTTTCAATGTTTTGTGTTGAGCCAACTTTGTGTGCTTTGTCAAGCAAAAAGGAGAGACATTTTTCTTGAATGTTTTGAATAGAATTGAAAGAAAGAAGTCATTAAGAAGAGGTAGAAACCACTATATGGCTCACAACACATAGATGAGAGACAAAAAAATTTGATGCATTTATAGAATTTTTTTGAAGCTTTTAACAACTTGATTGAAGAATTGACGCTATTTTTTTGAAATGTGGGTGTATTAATCCAATGAGGTCACTATTGGGAATCAATAAAATTATTGCAATTGTGCATATAGGTTTGCTGATGAGTTTAATCCTAAACATTTGTCAAACAAGTTTGATGTGGGCACATACACTTTGCACAAATATGTGAATGTAGTTTGTGATGTCCTATGCAACAAGAACAATTTTTTTGGCAAGATCAGCCTTTCATTTGAAGATCATTTATTACACATTATACAACAATTTCAAGAGCTCATAGGTCTCCTAAACATATGTGGCATTATCGATGGTACTCACATCTCATTAGTTGAAATGCCAAATAAAAGGTACACTCTTGTAATGTCAAACTATTACGATAAAAAAAAATTCCATAGCATTGTCCTACAAGTTGTATGTGATGCATTAAGGATGTTCTAGAATGTTTGTGTTGGGCAACTTGGAGGAGTGCAAAATGGGGATAAAATTCAAAACTTCCAATTCGTATAAGGAATTGAGGATTTAACAAATTGTGTAAGAGTCAAAGATTATTGTTCAAAGCATGAAGATGACACCTTATTTCATGAATGATTCTATATATCCCATACGTATTTACTTATCAAAAAATTGAAAGTCTCATAATCTAAATGATGTAAATAAAAGGAGATATGATAGTAACTTGAATTCTAGAAAGGTTATCTTAGATAATGTTCTTGGGTCTTTAAAGAATAAATGATGAATATTGAAAATTTTCAATGTCGTAGTTTGTTGTGTGTTACACAACTATTGTGAAATGTGAAAAATCCCAAAACTAGGTCACTTGAATGATGTAATAAAGAGAGACAACCTTGCAAGATTTAAAGTTGACGGAGATAAAAAAAGCAAGCAAAACGAGCAAGAGAATTAATGAAGATAATTTTGTTTGAACAATGGTTGATAGACCACCTGAAACGGATTTGATTTTTCACATTGTACCTTGAACATGGATTGAAATAGACAAATTATATTTCATTTGTTGTGCACACAAATGTCACAAAATTGCAATGAAATCACACACCATTAATCTCCAAAAACAAGATTAAAATTCATGTAAAAAAATACAATATGATGTTATTGAACACAACCACCTATAAAAGAACTAAACATTGAAAGATCTATGGGCTTTAGTACTTTAGCAAAATAGCAACCATTTGTAATTGTCCCTCCAAGAGCAATTTCCCCCTTTCTTATCATCTTCAAGTATTTAAAATGTGATGTCCCTTGTCATTTGCATTTTCAAGGTCTCTATTTTTTTTTGTAGTTAATATTTTTTGATGGCTTCTACAATTGATGGAAACTCCCCAAATAGACATCTTTTTTAACTTTTAGTTTTCTTGTTTGATTTGCCTATAATATTAAACAAATTACTAACCTTTGTTTTGGGTAAAACTACATCAAATGTTTCATCATATGTTTGATTAAGTGTGACATGTTCATTCCTATCAATAAATACTAGGATTTGACAATTAAAGCTTTGATGTTGTATTTTTGCAATAATGTTAGGATGATCATTCAAATTCACCGCATGAAGATGAAGTAAATGAGGACCCTCATTTATGCCACCACTTGCACCATCTAGAATGTCACAAAACATTTCATACCATGGCCAAAAGAAAGAGGAACACTTGTTACATTGCACATTTCATGTTCTTCATATACTTTTTCTTCAATTTTGTTATTTTCTCTTGACAGTATTTTCAAGTGCATGACACATGAGTGGGGAATGGCACTCCCACTACTTCTCTTCCCATAAATCGATCATCATTTCCCATTTCCCAGGAAGGTTTATAACCTCTTATCAACTTGAGGTTTCTCATCAATTCTAAGGACCCCCAAACCAACATTCACACTTAAATCACAAATTCAACCCTTGAGAAGAAAGAAAACTCAAATTCAACCTTTAAGACGAAGGAAAACTCAGTGTTTCCAAAAGATATCCCATGAAAGAGTTAGGCTTCTCATTCATTTTTTTCCTCCAAAAACAACACTTTAAACATTTTGAATTATGTGGATTTTTGGACTCTTTGGATTATCTTTGTATTGTGTTTCGTTCTATGGCTTTTCTATATGTAAATTACATTTTGGGTTTTTTATGGTCTTTATTTTAAAAGGTTTTTTTTTTCTTTGTTCTATGGGTTGGAGTTTCCCATTTTTAAGTGAATAACAAAAAATCCACACCATTAACCAACATAATGATGGCATGAAACGTATGCTTGTAGATGTGCTAACAACAAATCAAAAGGCATAGTTTACAAAATATATATACCTTACATTTGTGTCATGTGCCATGATTATTTTGTTTATAATGATATCAAAAAAACCATGGTGAAATATGAAATTTGTATTTACATGCAATATTTTTCTTAAGGAATTTTTGTTTATAGTCATGGTTATCATCCATAGGAACATGTAGAAAAAGTGATGATCATCCCTAGGAAGATTTAACGAAGTTTGGCTATAAACCAAATATGAAGTTCAAATCTTTAGTCATTGCCCTATATTTTTGCTACATTCTAAAAACAAAGTACAATTTTTTTGTGATTTCTACTTTCTTTTTACTTTTAGCAATTAAAAACTTCATAATCATTTTATTTTTAATTTTTAATTTCATTTGTTAGTGATATTTCATCAATTAATAGAAAGCCAATCTTATCAATAAGAAGTCATAACATGATCATTATTTCTAAAAGCCAAGTTATAACAAAATAACCCCAATTGGTTTTGAAATGCCAAAGTGGAGAGGAAAACTTCAAGGTGGGCGCATTCCCAAAATGGGGGCCCAACCTTGTCCTAGGCTCTTCATTTTGGGAATCATACATGTGGGCTTTACCCATCATAAAGCATGAGGCAAAGGTCATTAGTACAAAATGGGGGTAGAATTCACTAATTTAAATAACTATGAAATTATAAGAATGAAATAGGTTCAAAGCATTTTAATGATTTCAAGTTAAAGTTATTTCACTATAGGGTCACTATGTAAACATTATGTTTCACTACTAATTGATTTAATTCATTATTATAATTTACTATGATAAATAGGTTTAATTTTATATTGTTATTTTAAATACCTTAGGCTACTTTAGGTTATACCTTATGTTATTTTAGGTTATTATATTTCAAGGTATCCTAGCTTATTATAGATTTTTTTATTTTAAGTTATTTAAAACTAAATTATTTAACTAACCTTAGGCTATACCTTAAGTTATTTTATTTCAAGTTATATTTTAGACTATTCAAGGCCATTCAATTTATGTTATTATAAGTTATTTTATCCTAAGATATAATAATTTAAAATAACCTAAAATATATATAATGACCTAAGGTAAAATAACCTTTCAAAAGTAAAAAATGACATATGGTAGAATAACCAATAATAGTTTTAAATAGCTTACAATCAAATAATTTGGAATAACCAAGAATAAATTGTGGTATCATAACCTAAAATAACCAATAATAACCCAATTTAAAATAATTTAGAATAGTCAAGAATGACTTACAATAAAATACTCCATAATAGCCTATAATATAATAGTCAATTAACCTATGATAAATAGCTTAAAATAACCAATAATAATTTATGATAAAATAACCATTAATAGAATATCCACCAATAGCCTATTGTAATATAACATATAATAACAAACAATAGTTTATAATAAAATAACCACCAATAACTTATGGTAATATAATCTATCATAACAAACAACAGCCTATAATAAAATAACCACCAATAGCTTATGGTAATATAACCTAAAATAACCAACAATAGCCTATGGTGAAATAATGTAAAATAGTCAACAATGGTGTATAATAAAAAAATATAGAATTGTTAATAATGGCCTATAGTAAAATAATGTAGAATAGTCAACAATGGCCTATGATAGAATAGCTTATGGTATTATAGCTAAATTTTGTTTAAAATAACTTAAGATATATAAAAAATGGTGCATAATAATATGTGATAACGAAAAATATCATTCATTTAAATAATTGTTCAATGGTTAAGGATTTGTTGTTTAAGCATGGAAGTGAAAAGAAGTGAAGGGTTCAAACTTTCACTCTTGCACCCTAGGTTGGAGGGCAAAGTGTTTAGATAGGCTAGGTTCCTAATTTATGAAGGTTCCTAAATGCCTAGCCTAGGTTTTTAATTAATTATTAACGGATTTATTATTGATGATTTAAGTATTAATAAATTTGATTAACTATTGGTAAATTCAATTAACTATTAATGGATTTATTTATCCATAGCAATTGATCCCTATTTACTAAGGGGTTGTTCACTTTCATTATGATAAATTTGTTCAATTTCATACAAAATCTAATGAAACACAAAGTGAACTTGAATGTATTATGGTGTAGTGGATTATCATGAACTTTATTATACATAGAATTATGCATGTAAAATTGTTAATAAATTAATGGATCATGACCATGCATATTAATGCAAATCTTTTCCCTTTTATAGAATTCTCAAAACTCAAATTGAAAAATTAGTTCAAACTTCTCCCCTTCACACAAAATGCAAAATTTATATCCCAAAATTATAATAATGTGTGAAGGTGTTTGAAGTTTGTCACACCAAGTGCAAAGTTTAAATCAAAAAATACGTGAAGGTGTTTAAGGGCCATCCTATTGCCATCCTCATGGCCAAAAATCATTTTGGCAAATTATGATGCAACATATGATAATTTCACTATGATTTGCATGGAAAAATCTAAAAAACCTTATACCATCCTAACTATTGAATATGAATGTACATGTGCTATGTGGTCTCTATAAACATTAAACAACAAATATGAATAGATTAGGATATAATTATATGAGAGCGCATATAACTTGACCAAAAGATATGAATGTGCATATGTGGTTTCTATAAACATTAATTAACAAATATGAATAAATTGGGATATAAATATTTAGGGAATGTACAATGTGAACAACATATATGCATATTTTGAGTTATCAAGTATGTTTAATATGCATACACAAAATGTTGTTTATGCAATATGAAATATTTTGGTTGCTTAAAATCCTAGATATAAAAAAATAACCAAAATAAGATATGATTTTATGCATACATGACCATTGGACATCTAAAATATTTGGTATAAGTAGCCAAGATTGGTTTGAACAATCATTGTAGTTATAGAATTTCCAATCATCTTCCTCCCCGAAAAATATATTAAAAAAATTTGTCGAAGGTGCAAGCATAATAAAATAGACACATAAATCACCATAATAACATTTGATGGTTATGTGCTACTTTAGGTGTTCTTGGGGGTAACAATATACAAATTATATGAGGTGAAAAAAACTCTAGAACTACTTTTAATAAATGGTTGAAGTTTAGGTTGGGTTCTTGACATTTTAAATTTGAAGGTTGTTTCTTTGAGCATCTTGTTGCATCCATTTAGATAGGCGAACAATAGGTTTGGAATAATGTTGGGCATGTATATATTTTTTAATATACCAACCAAATTAAATATATAAAGGTTTTAAAAAGTTCCAAACTAAGTAAGCATAAAGGTATAAAAGCTTCGAAAAACATCAATTTAGGTCAAGGATGAATCATTTACCCTATAAATACCATGTGAATATAAATGGGTAAACATAGGGTAAAAACATTTACACAAGTATGACATATTTCAAATGAAGAAAAAAATACTTCTACCATGGGCATTGTAAACATGAACACATGAAATTTCAAACATCCTATCCAAAAAATAAACAAAATATAATCAAATCAATCCATAGTGTTAAAAACATATTCAAAGCATTTTTATAATAAAAAGTCTTAATAAATTCAAAAGGTTTCCAATAACATATGATAAAAAAAAAATTTAAGGTAATTATTAATACCCAAAAAACATGTTTTCAATAGTTAGTCACCACAATCTAAACAATTCCATCATAACCATTGCAAAATATGGAAATGCATATATGTTATATCATGATTTGGACATATTATCTCTATTTGCCTTCCATGGGTAAAGGTATATCTCAATTATATACTAGCATAGTAATATAGAAGTAGGATAAAACTAAAATATTTACAAGTTGAATAGGGCAATTGAAAGTGTAACCAAAAAATATCACCATCCATGTAAGGTGTATATTTAACATGTTATAGACTTGTAGATATATTAAAGCAATAGATTTACCCACCCAACACATTTGAACTAGAGGCAATTATGGAAAATTGTTACAAACTCCTATTGGTTATAAACATGGGCATATACCAAATAATCATTAGAAGGGTAATTTTTTTAAAATCAAGAATTCTAAAATCCCTTAGGGGTTTACGATGCAAATAACCTCTCATGTCAAAGGACTATGACTCATAAATTGTAGCAAGTTACTTTTACTTCAACTTATGATAACAAAAGTTTGGCACCATGTTTTTAATTCATGTAATAATAGTGATTCTTGATGCCATGATAATCACATTCCCCCTCTGTAAGCACCATGGTTTGTGTCAAAAACATTATCATTAGGCAAATTGTTTGGGATGTTTTAATTTAATTGGAATGTGAGATTGAGCTTTTAGGGCAAATAAAGTGGTAAAATGTTGAAAGTTGATGTAATCATTAGTGTCTTTTGGTCATCATAAAAGGTTTATTGGAACATAATAAAGGATACTATGAAATGAAAAGAACATTGGATATTAGTGTCTTTTATTTTATGGTGGTGTGTATGATTTCTATTTTTGGTGATTGCACCTAAGTGTTTTTTATAAGTTTTGTGTGATTATCTTTATAGAGGTTATATGTTGATTGTGCAATGTTGTAAAACCACATATGTAGGCACGTGTAGATGGATGTTAACAAGGATTACTAAACACTATTCAAACAACACCATCTAATGGAAAAGGGAGATAATTTTGCAATTGTTGAATAGAGTGTTGTTGTTTTTGTTAAGCAAATTGATTTTTGTGAAATATTATGTTACTGTGTATGTAAATTTTTGTAGATCTGATTTTTTTTTATTATGTACTTTACTTTGTAAAACATAGATGTGCTCAATATACAAGGAGATGTTTGAGCAAGTGATGATTGATTCAAGTTTAAAACCAAAGTTCTTGTTTGGAGAATGCCTTTTGTTGTTTGCCAAAGTTGTGGTTCATGAAGTTTTTAACCCACAAGGACCTTAAAGATTTATGATTGATAGAAGCAGGTTATTTGCAAGCCATCATAATTATTTGTGATGTATAGAAAAGATGGACCCATCAAAGGGAAATTGTATTTTTTTTCATTAAGCCAAAAAATGGGATTTATGACTATGGAAACAACTACATTTGTAGTCCTTTGAAATGCATGCAACTCCATATTGTATGGTCAACTCAAATTCATTATTTTTGTCATATTTTCTTCCATGGCAATATCTACAAACCACATTCTTGATTGTGTCTTTCATAACTATAATCATTTTGACCATAGTCTTTAACCTCTAGGTTATTAACCTACTAACCTACTATTAAACTACCTAGGTTAGGATAAAAACATAGCTTAAGCAATGTAGGCTAGCTGATAAACCTAGCCTAGGTTAAGTTGCTTAAATTAACTAGGTTGTTTAGGCTACCTAATCTAGGTTTAGGCATAGGGGGATATTCTTATTTGAATATACAAAATATACGAGTAAAAAATAAGGTCCCATATATTAATCTTTATATATAACATATGTACTAAATATTTAGATAAAAATTAGTAGGTTTTATTAATAGGTTAATAAATGAATTGGCAATTGAGGAGAAACATGAAATGAAGGATCCATTTAAACCATTGACAAGATTGAATCACTTTGAAAAACTTACATTTGTTCAAAGAAAATTTGCATTTTGTAACCAATAAATTTGTGATTACATGTGACTAATTGTCACATGTAATTATTAATTACATTTGGTTCTTGACATATTTGTGATTAGGTATTTTTTCATTCTTCCAATAGGTTGAAATTTGTTACTATTTTCACACATCAACAACAGTTTACATCACATTAGTCACATTTTAGTCATAACCAAAGCAAATTTTTTGAACAAGTATGACATGAACTTAAAACCCTTAAAAATATAACAAGGTTACTATGTCAAGCGTGTTAGTTTAGTTGCTCAATTATGTCCTAGTTAGTTAGGGATAAATTGGGTTAGTTAAGTTAATTAAATAATATGTAACCAAATTCAGGTGTGAACAGGTTCAATTTTTTTGTCATGGGATATAATCCCATCTTGTGTGACCTCAAATCACTTTTGGTGATTTAAAAATCCAGAACATAGTTTATGTTTTATAATTTTTTTGTGTTATGCAAGTGTTTTGGTTTTCTATGTTTTGGGCTTGGATTCTTGCGTTGTTGCAAGTGAGTCAATTTTTGAATCACTAAAAGTTTAATTAGTTGTTTTTGTGTTACAATTAGGTTAGAGTTGTTTAACATTTATTTTTTTGGGTTTTTTGTTGTGTGTGTGTTATGCATGGGAATTTGGGTTAGTAACAAATGTTGTGTAGTTTGTTTTGGTTTCTATATTACAAGTTGGTTTTTGCAAAAAAATTGTTCAGGTTGCAAATACCGTTCGTTTGCAAATCTTGGTTTGCTTCACTTGGCGATTTTAATGTTTTTGTACTTGTTTTTCATTACATGAACTCCTTTGGGAATTGAACCCAAACAAGGCCAAGTCCTTGGAGTTTGGAGGTTGCAAGAAAAGTAGCAAAATTCATCAAAAAAAACGCAAGAAGAAGGCCTTTGGTTTGGTCACAAAGGGGCCCCTTTTGTTATTTTTTAGTTTTATTTTCTTATCTTTCCCCCCCTTGGGTTTGGATGTGGTGTACCATGCAGGGTATTTTTATGTTGTGTGTTGTGAGTGTGGTGACAGTGATGGTTATAAGTGCGAACATAGGAGTGCACAACAACTAAGGGTATATTAAATCAATGCATACACCTAGGTTAAATATACACAATTTCATCCATTGACCAAGTATACCCTTAGGTTGGCTAACAAAAACTAGGTAGCTTGGCTAAGCATAGAATATAAATTGCAAGTATGAGGACTCAAATTCATCATCTCCATATTGAAGGACTAAGTCTTTAATCATTGCATCATTTTTTCATGAAATGATAAGTTCTGTCATCATATTATCATGAACAATTCTTCCTAACCTATTTAAGTATTTTAATTTAACTACTTTATTTAGCCTAACTACCTATTCTATGTATCTTATGTTGTTATAAGCTATTGCAAGCTATTACAAGCTATTTTTATAGGCTAGTTTATAATACTTAACTACTTTAAATTCTTTTAATTACCTTAAGTTGTTTTAAGCTATTTTAAACTCTTATTAAATTACCTTAGGTTATAGTAAACTATTTTTAAACTACCCTAAGCTATATTAAGTTATCTTAAACTTCTATTACATTGTTGTGTCAATTTGTAAACTAAAGCCTTCCATATTTTGTTTTCAATTGTTATAAAAGCATTTCCATTACAAGTTGTCAAATTGCTCTTGTAAAATTTTTCAATTGTTATAAAAGCATTTCCATTACAAGTTGTCAAACTGCTCTTGTAAAATTGACATTGCTAGTGACTTTAAAGGTTCATCACCCAAAATTGATGGCATATTTTTGCGCCCCCCTGTCATAAGAGCCCCCACACTTCCCATCATATGATTTTGACACATTCATGTAAGTAATTTCAGTGGAATTCAACACATCTCCAACTCACCCCCATATTGTCACATGTCAAAATTAAACCTATTTATCAAGGAGTCTCCAACTAATCTTTTTTATTTTAATTTTTGAGAGCAAGTTGTGATTTAGGTAGTTTTTAAAAAGTCTTCTTTTAAAAAACATTTAAAGTGAGCTATGAGGTATCTTGCATTGTAATTTGAAGCTTATGCAATAGCTCGTAGTTTATTATGCACACAAAAGGAGATTATTGTTCGTCACTTCCACAAAAAATAATTATTCGTCATAACAATTTAGAGCATGCACATAACTCAAAGTAGTGTAGCAACATATTGTGAATTTTTCACAACAAAACATGTGTGTTGCTACAAGCTTGACATTTATGTCACCAATGTGCAAAAATTCGCCCAACATAAAAATGGTGGTCGTGATTAGGTTTTTTTGGTTTCAAATATGTTGTCTTAAAAGCTTGGCAAGTTTTCCCATTTTTTAGCCTTTTTTCAAATTTACAGTATAAGAAAAAAATTCCATATTCTTTCCAAAAAAATTTGTCACCATTATGTGAAAATTCACCCAAAAAAAAAACATTAGTAGTGGTTAGGTTTTTTTTCTTTTGAGTTAAAATCTATCATCTCCAAATATTTTTGGCAACTTTTCCCAAAATTTTCCTTGTCTAATGATGTGGAAATTTAACAAAAGAAAATAATGTTGGCACAAGCACAAAATTAAAAGTTTTTGGATCCTATTGATTCATAGCCCCTAGAAATCCACATTTTTGATTACACATGGCTCAACAATAGAAAGATGCTTTAGTGGCTCAAATAGTAGAGCACATGTATGAAAATGAAAATTAGTTCATCAACATGTTGGTTCAAGAGAATGCGAACATTGCAATAGTAAAACATGAACACTTGATCCATGGTGGCTCTAGACCTTGAAGATCTCCAAATTTGTTTAGAGATTGGCAACTTGGGCATGATAGGATTTATTATGATTACTTTTTTGGAAACCATGTGTAGGACGGGAAATTATTTAAAAGGCGATACAAGATGAGTAGAACTTTGGTTTTTAAAATTATGGACACACTTGTAGCTCATCATCTTTACTTTTCTTATAGGCGAAATGTTGTGGGTGTGTATGGTTAATTTAACATTCAAAAATGCACTGCAACATTAAGAATGTTTGCTTACAAAATGGCTATAGACGCCATTGATGAATATTGTAGGTTGGACGAGAGCCATGGAGGCTCTCAAGCTTTTTGTTAGAGGAATCTAAACTTGCTTCAAATCTACCTACTTGAGGCAATTAACATGAGTTGACCTCATGAGCCTCGAGTTAATCAATGAAACTAAAGGTTTTCCAAGTATGTTCGCATCCATCAATTGCATGCATTATCAATGAAAAAGTCATCCTACTGCATGTCAAGGTTAATTTCATGATAAAGATGGGCACAAAAGCATAATTATTTAGGCAATAACTAATTAATCATGGTGGATATGGCACATGTTCTTTGGTCAATTTAAGGGCAATGATGACATTAATGTCTGAGATAGGTTTCCTCTAGTACGAACATGTTGAGGGGTGAATCTATGGGCCTAAATTTATTTGTGAATGGTTATGTGTATTATAAATGGAATCCTTCTAAAATGTGAATATATTTTTTCACATATGGAATCTAATGTAGGTGGTCACGCTTTGTGTACACAATCCATGAACCTCAAGATGAAAAGAAGTCTCACTTTGCGATAATGCAAGAATCTACATGCAAAGATGTAGAGAAAGCCTTTGGTGTCTTGTAAGTAAGATTTGCAATTATACGGAACGTTTCCTAAGCATTAGAACATAGCCACTATTGATGACATCATGATAACATGTGTGATTCGTTAGAACATGATTGTTGAAGACGAGAGTGACACATGTTTGGAGAACTTATTTGAACCTAGCAATGTTCCTCACCTAAGACAAAGGTTATCATTTGAGGACTTGATACAAGGCACAATGGAACTTGCGAGTGTAGGAACAATATCGTAGCTTGCAAGGTAATTTGATTAAGCAATTTTGGGCTATGAAAAGGTCCAACTTTGCTTGAAATTACATATTGGAGTTTTGTTTGAACCAATGTTTGAACCCATGTCAACATTTTTGTAGTTTGATCTTGTGTTCAAGGACCTTGAAATTGGAACAACTATATTGTAATTTTTAGTGATTCCCTCCTAGCCAGTCAAATTGAAATTGATGTTGGTAACTTGTCAAATTGGAGTTGTTGTGAATTCTAACATCTCCTCACAAAACACCGATGAAATAGATACTTCTTTATTCCAAAGTTGTTTCATTTCAATTTATGTCATACTTACTTCAAGTAATGTCCCCTCCTCTCTCATCCCTTGTCCACACTACAAACTCATCAACAACCCCAAATACCTTCCACTAGAAATCAATTGGACCATTTCCATTCACACAAAACCAACCTTGCAATCAAATTAAATAAAATTTAAAACCTTAGGCATACATCACATATATTTAGGCATTCAACCACTTTCTTTGATTTGAACTCTATGAGTGCATGGATTTCATCACATGCAATTTCTCAAGACTTCAAGATACCTTCTTCTCTCTTGAATCATCAACCCCCCAAGGACTCCAACAATATTTTCCTTTATTTCAATATTTTCTTTAATCAACTAATCAACGCAAATGCATTAATGTATCTTTCTCCTTGTATTATAAAGATTTTTATGCATTAACTCAAATGGACTAGTGTGGTTTCTTCTCATGAATTAACATATAAAACGTTATGCAAAAACATGGTTTTATGATTGAACACTTTTATGATTGTGTTTCAAGCCTCATCACGTAATCGTTTGCAACATGTCATTACTTCATTTATGCAACTAATTTTTAGTGTCCAACTGGCGCAGGTATGTATTACGGGTAGATGGACGGAAATGAAATGGATGGGATGAAATTTTCATCATCTGTATCGCTGGCACTCTTTGTCGTCTTCCTCTTCTCGGCGCCGTGCGAATCCACTCCGAGCTCTCTTGATTTGCACCACGCTTGCTTGCTTGCCCCCCCCCAGCCCCCCGCCACCCACGCCGTTTTTTTTTCTTCCCCGCAAATTAGATGGATGCTTTTTGTCGTCTGTTGTTCCTCTTGTCGTGGTGATTTTTTATGCATACTCCCAATCGATTCTTTTGGGTTGAAAATCCGGCGTTCTTTTAATGTCTGGAGGAAAAGAACCTGGGATTGGAGATTAGGCGGAGATTGGAAGGAGAGGGAGGCAAAAGAAAACGCCTGGATCGGGCGGGTGGGCGACCGAGCGAGCGATCAAGTACTGCTGCAGAGTAAGAACATCGTGCCTCATTTTCTCAATCACTTGATCTTAGTGTTTTTGTTCTTTGGGGGGGGGGGGGGTTGTGAAATTGGGGTTTTAAGGGTTGTATTAGGGGTGGGTTTTTCGGGGGTTTTTGAAAATGGG
>Ga0116227_10009248_pt1 | contig 17995 bp, 22 predicted proteins | sample S1TSphgellanicum_FD_89693 | JGI IMG/M metagenome (GOLD analysis project Ga0116227, IMG submission 89693) | Host-associated microbial communities from peat moss isolated from Minnesota, USA - S1T2_Fb - Sphagnum magellanicum MG | ecosystem: Host-associated > Plants > Peat moss > Unclassified... | reverse complement strand
CTTCTTTGTGTGGTCATCAATGAAACTCACGTAGTACTTGCATCCTCCAATGGATTCTGTCTTCGTGGTCCACACATCTGAGTGGATCATTTCCAAAGGTTTGGAACTTACATGAGTTGTTTGTGCTGGGAATGGATGCCTAACTTGCTTCCCCAATTGGCATGCTTCACAAACTTCTAACATCACCTCTTCTGTTCCAAATTTGGGAAGGCCTCCAACAAGATTTTGTTTCTCCATTAGTTTAAGACGTTGGAGATTAACATGGCCAACCCGCTTGTGCCAAATTCCAATGTCTCCAACTCCTTTTCCATGTGTGAATAACATGGAATTCACCTCAAGCATGTTCACATCCAAAGTGAACATTCGTCCATTCCTTTCCCCTTTTGCAATCAATTTGCTTTGGTTCTTCATGTCTTTCACAAAACATCCATTTGGGTTAAATGTCACCTGTAAACCTTGTTCCACCATTTGGCCTATGGAGACCAAATTTTTTATTATGGTTGGAACATGAAATACATCTTTCAGGTACTTTGTTTGCCCATCTTGCATGGACAATGGTGGCACCTTGCCAATTTGTGTGAGTGTCATCATCACTTTCCACAAACCCCGGTGTCTTCAAATCCTTTGTGTTTCTAAACCATTCTCCATGACTTTAGTGGTCGAGAGTCAAATTGCCAATTTGACTCCCGGCCCTTCTTTGGACCATAACTTGTGTTGCATATGTCCAAATGGTTCATACGAGGCCATTTTGGACATCTACACTTCAAGACCTTTTCAATGGTATAAAGAACATTTCAATGCAAGGTGTTTTGACCCCTGCAATCATGCTCTGAGTTTTCGGGAGCCTCGGAGGACTCCCAAGTCCATTTTTCGGGAGTGTGAGTGGCAACCTCACACTTCCCTCAAAGTGGGGTTGTGACAATCATGCTCCCTTTCCTTTGATAATAATTCTTCGGCATGTTCCCAGGTTTCTTGCAATAGTAGCAATTTGAATCGCTATTTGGTTGTTGACTTCGATGACTTCCACCACGACCTCCACGACTTCCTTTCCCTTTAAAGTTTCTTCATCCACCTCCATGAGCTTGACCTTCATGTTGATGATGTCCACCATGCGAACTTTCGTGTCGACCTCAAAATGAAGTTTACCACCTCTACCCTTACCTCTATTAGTATTTGAGTAGAAAACACTTTCTTGTGATCCTCCATTGGATGAAGTACCAACAATTCTCATTTATTCACTTATAAGTAGTGTTATTAAGTCTTGGAAATCAGAAAATGTTTCTCGAACTGTAATTGAAGTACGAAACTGGCTATAGTCTTTTCCAAGTCCATTCAAGGTGACGGCCACTAAATCTTCATCATCTACAGGGGCTCTTATAGATGCAAGAGCATCTGCAAGGTTTTTCACTTTTGTAGAATAGCCACTGATGTTCATCTTGTTTTTCTGTAGATTATGCAACTCTTGCTTGAGTTGCATTTTGTGGGCTTGTGTATTGGTGCTATACATCTTCACCAATGTCTCCCAAGCTTGCTTGGGTGATTTTGCATCTTGAATATGCACAATCATGGAATTGGACACACTCACCGAAAGCCAATACAAGACTTTCCTTGCTTTTTCACGTCAAGTTTTATTGGCTTGAATTTGTTGTTGTGTGGGGTTTTCTAGGAAAGGAGGTTCTTTCTCATCACTAGCTATGAATTCCCAATAACCTTTCCCCATCAAGAAATTCATAATCCTAAATTTCCACACTTGGAAATTGTTCTTGTCTAATTTCTCAATTGCAATTTGAGAAAGACCGTTCGCCATCTCTCAAGGCAACACTCCATGTCTTCTTGGGGTTTCACAAATGATTTTAATTCCTTCCTTGGGTTTCTAGGATTGAGATTAGGGTTTTCCTTTCTTAGGCTTATAGGATTAGGGTTAGGGTTGAACAAGATGGACCTTGCATATGTATGTATGTCTTGAATATTATATGAAATTATATATTATACATAGGTTTTACGTATATGTACGTATATCGTATAATATTTCATATGGTATTAAGTACATGATTACATACCACACTTTTGTATGAAGGTCTTGATAATGTATTTGCGTTTCCCAATCTTCAAACTCCTTCCTTCAAGTTCTCCCAAGTTATATTTGCTCCATTTCAAAAAATTGTTTTAATGTCTTTTCAAAACAAACTTTCGTCACAACAACTTTGCAAAGCTACACCGCTCACATATGACCTTGAATTGATCTGAAATTTTGGTGAAAACATGAACAACTATGTCTACTACCTTCTCTCAAAATTTCAGTTCATTTAACTTCATAAAATGAAAGATCTTGCTACTTCCTTGAAGTCACCTCAAACTGGGACTTGAACACAAAATGACTTACAACTTGCTCTTAGCAACTCCAAACTCCTTGAGATTTTGGGAGACACATTAGATATATGTCTTCTATATCTGTTCAACATTTTAGTTCTATTGATGATGACCAAAAGGAGTTATCACTTTCAAAAAGAATTGACTTCAAAATTGAAACTGAAACTTTAAATGCTTGGATCTCTCTCAATACAAATCCAAATGACATGAAATTTCTTTCACATATATATTGTTTTATGATCAATACAATCCCAAAGCTGCAAATCCAAAAAAGCTCAAACAAAGGAGATATGACCAAAAAACTAGATCTGGCACAAAATCTTCAAAGGCTCATAATTCTCACAAAACATATCTTTTTCTTTTGAAAATTTGAGAATAGAAGCGCCTTATAATTCTCTATAATCTCTAAGTTTCACTCCAAAATCTTTTCACAATAGATCTAGATCTAGATCTAAAGATCTGACTTCCACAACCTTGATATGTTGATCTCCTCTCACCTCTTTTATTTTCTTTTCTTTCTCTTCACATTCTTTCCTTTCCCCATTCTCTTTTTCACTTAACAAACTCCTATGATATTACTAGAGACTTTCAAGCTCTAGTTCTAGAGACTTTCTAGCTTTAAATCTCTTTCAACTTTCTCATTCAACAACCTAAGCTCTGATACCATGTTAACAAATAGGAGATCTACTCAAGTGCAAACATAAATCTTTATTGAAAGGAAACTACAACATGATGTTCACAACATGAAACATAACATCAAGAACTCCTCAAGGTTCTTGTCACATGAAACACACAAACTTGTGTAATGAAGAAAAGAGGGCCAAACCATCAACACCAAGGTATTTAACTAAAAGACCAAACCACAAATAATCAAACTAATATAAGTAAAAAAAGTAGTTCAACCTTGTGAAAGTAACCTAGTTACTTTCCTACTCCAATAACTAATGAAACCTAACTAGTTGATCTTGAATTTTCAACATAATAGTAGCAATTTTTTTAATAAAACATTTGTAAAACTATGCCATCCCATTGAATACTTGAGTATGTTGTGGATTCTTGGGTGGTGGCATGTTTACTATTACTTGTATCTTCTTTAGATATGGTAGTTTCCCTTCTTTGGAAATAATAAAACCCAATATCATCCCTGAAAATACCATAAATGCACATTTGTTTGGAGTCAAACTAATGTCATGTTCTTTGCACTTTTGAAAACGTAACCTGAGCTTCTGCAGATGACTCTCCATGTCACTATATATTCTAAAATCATCCAGAAATATCTTCATAAAATTGTCCAAATATTCTCTGAATGCTTTAGTAACAACTCTTTGACATGTTGGAGGTTCATTTTTCACACTAAACGACATCACCTTCCATATAAAAGCCCCCTAGTCTATAACAAATGTAGTCTTGTATATGTAGTTTGGAGCTATAGATATTTGATGATATCTTGAATATCCATCTAAGAAAGAATATGCCTCATACCTTGTTAATGTGTTCAACACTTCATTTATGAAAAGTAATGGGTATGGATCTTTATTTGTGGTTGCATTTCGTTTTTTGAAATTTATACAAATTCTCAATTTGCCATTTTCTTGGGTACTACTACTATGGGTGACAACCATGTAGCCTCCTTTATAGATTGAATAAATCCAACTGCTAACAACTTGTCTATATCTTGTTTGACTGTTGTAACATAGTTTGGATTTAATTTGTACCTGGCTTGATGTGTCGGTGATATAGTAGTATCTAACTCAATTTTGTGTTGTGCCAACTCTGGTGGAATCCCTTTCAAATCTTTGTCTGTCCATGTAAAAACATCTTTGAATTCCTTCAACAACTGCTCTAGTTCCAACACCTTGCTTATTTCCAACTATGCATTATTCTTCACCATCTATGGTTTTGCATCAATTCCCATATTGAACTTCATCAATTGTTGATCTTCAGTTTAACGTCCATCCAGTTATCTATAATTCCTATGCTTTGATTTTTGTTGGAGTTTCATCCACTATAACACTCCTTGGTTGATGATTGTAGTATGTTTTTGAATACACCTTATCCTCCAAAGCTACTCTTGGCTCGTATCTATTACCATCTACCTTTTTCTTTGTGCTTTGTACTTCAACTTCTTGCTCTGAAATAATAGTCTTCACATCTGTATCCATGATCTCCACATCTATGGTTTTCACATATTGAATTGTGTAAATTAATTGTTCCCATTGAGAACAATTTTGGCTTTGTAGCAAAGATTATATTGTCTTCTTCATATGTGATACCATTTTGTAGCACAGTAACACTTTTGGTTTTCTTACTTCACCTCCCAAATGTTTGGTGGCTGTAATTGTTCTCACTGTCCCATTCCCTTGTATGGTAACAATGTTACTCCCCCAATCATGTGCCATTTTAGCATCCATCAACCATGGTCTCCCCAACAACATGGAATAACTAGAATTTACCACACTATTCTAAAATATAATAAACATAGTTATGTAAAGAATGCCATGAACATATATTTTCAAATCTTTGATCAACCCCACTAGTTTTGTAGTTGTTTGATCTACCATCCTTAAATTATATGGTGCAAGTTTAGGCTTTAGAAGCCCCAACCTGAGTTTCAATTCATTTGTGATAATATTAAGTTTAAAACCTCCATCTAGCAACACATCTTCTATTGTATCTTCCCAATATGTACTTGGATAACTACCATATGATTATCCATTGCTATAACAGTTGTGCCTACCTCTGGTATTAAAGAACTAACTTGTTTATTTATGGTTGTTCTATTTGAATTATGAATTTTCTTTGGTTTAGCTTTTGCCAAATATATCTTTTTAACTCAAGAGCTATTTTAAGCAATTGTCCCAAGTTCAAAATATAACTTGTTTCTAGCATCAGCTTACCAATGTCCAAAAAAATCTCTTCTACTGTGATTATTTATGTCTCAGTAACAAGTTGAACCTCTACTATTGCCACATATTTCCCATGAAACATCTTATGCATTTCAATAAACTTTCGACAATTTGTCATTTTATGTCCATTCAAACCACAGATGTGGCATGCATATGAAGATGTCTTCTGTGGTTTTTGACTTGGTTGTGTTATTTATGTGGTTTCCACTATGGTCTATTTGTTCTTCTTTTTGCATCTCTCCACATTGTGATTTCTCATCCCATAGTTTGTGCAATGTTTATCAATCTTCCCTGTATTACTCTGTGTTTTTGTTGGTGTTGCCTATTTGGTACTCTATGTTATTTAAAGGGCACTCCTTGCTTCTATAGTAATCATGCCTTTTTCACACAACATTGTTACCTCCTTATGTTGTTGTAATGTTGACCACTTCATCCCTGCAATCATAATTCTAAAGTATGATTATAAACCCACTCTAAACATAGTAGTCAGAAAATTGTTTATGGTTAGTACTTGTAAACATGAACCAACTTCTGAATCCACTCATAATAAACCTCCACCCTTTTAGTCTCCTCTTGCTTCATATTCTTCGACTCCATGTATATTTGCTCATCATTCGAAGTCTTCCAATGACATTTGCAAAATGCATGTGTAAGCTCTGAAAAAGTACAGTCAGAGAATTTTGACATGTAATTATGACACCAATTTGATGTTGTATCTCTTAGCATATAACTAAACGCATTAATGATATACTTTTTAGAAATCTCTGCATTTATTTTTACTATAGAATTGAACACTTTGACATGAGCATTTGGATCAACACCTTTTTTGATACTAAAAAGTTACCTTGTTTGGCCTAACATAATAGCCATATCTATGATCAAGGATTGGTGTAGTTACAATAAATGGTTTTCAGTATCATCCTCTCAGATTCATTACATTTGCACTTTTGTACCTTCCAGCAACCATTGAGTTCATTGGTGGTTGATCTACAATCCTATTCACATGAGTAGTCATTATTAGATTAATAAACATCATCTAAGGTGTCCCAACAATTCCAATAGTTGTTGGTAATGCCGAACTCCCACTCAACTTCCTTCCTATCAAGATTCCACCTGATCCACTACCCAATTTTGTTACAAATCCAATTAATACTCCCCTTTTGACAACATCCATGGTGGGCACAACAACCGTTTCAACTCTTATGGTTGTTATACTAGCATTTTGTCTTCGGGTTTCAACAACTGCTACTTTTGACACTATTGGTGAAGTTGTGTTGATTCAAGGTCGGCAATGTTCCATTATGTGGTTACCCATTGGTATCTTCTATAGTGCAAAATGTGGATGTGAATACCCCTATAGTTCTCTATTCTTGGTTTGAATAGCTGGACGAATCTATCGACTCTATGGACCCAATTGGCTTCCTAACTCCATGCCTCTTAATCTATTATGGACTACAAGAATTCTTGGTTCATGTAATTGTGGTTGATCCAATAATGTTTTTTGCCACATTCTGTAACTCCACATGTCTAACAATATTTGCTCTAATGTGAAAAGGCACAAATGGACAATCCATGATTGCATGTCCTTCTTCTTCACAAAATGCACAGACCCTTGAAAATAATATAACCATCTCCAAATCCACAAATTCATGATCCCGTGTTTTGGCTGTGTACTTTGTTTGATCCATCTATGGATTCCTTTGATGTGAGCATGACTATGGTACTTCATCCAACACATTCACCTATGTTTCTGCGTACTCAAATGATCGTAGGTAATTTTCCTTAGTCTCTTCAACCACATCGATATTAGTGGTTTCTTCCACCTCCCAGTCTTCCACTAGTTCATAATAATTTGGAAATGTAAATTGATACACAAACTTGGGCTGTATACCTCTTGTAACATCCCTTCTTTGGCTATTCATCGATTCCAAACTTGAGATTTCCTGAGGTTGATTAGGTACTACAAAAGTCCTTGTTCTGTCTTGATCTCTTCAATTCTAAACCATAGATTATGACTGAGAAATATAGTGCACCCATTCATTTAGGTGAGAAGTCAATTGCATCTTACTCTGTGGAGATCGTCGTCTATAATTATGCCTTCTTTGAAGACCCCCAATCCATATTTGCGCCGAACCACCTCTTGTGGTAGAAAGGACATGTGCCCCATAGGCCTTTCTTCTATTTTTAGAACTTGTGTGTTTAACATTAGATTCGATATGGGGTTTCTGTAAGCCCTACATACTCCTTTGCATTTTCAAGATTGTCTTATGTTTGTCTTTCAATAACTTGCCGATTTGCCTCCAAGTCCAATTGTCGTTGTAAATTTCAGGTCACCATCAGATTCATCTTGTTTCACAATTTTTCATGTTCAAAGTCAGTAGATCGCTATGTAGTCTTTACACCGTCAACTATTTAAACCTCTAATACTTTCTAACATACCCCTTTAAATTCTAAATTGAAAAAACAACATTACTCATTTGAACACTTTCATCTACAATATAACAACAAAATTTGTTAAAAACCTTTTCATTATTGTAAAAAAAACAAAAAAAATTGCCACAAGATGGTCACCAAATGGTAGAAATGAAATTTAATTCTTGCAAAATTATTCCACACTATTGTAACAACATATTTGCACTTCACATGCATACATCCACTATTTCTACCTTATTTTACAACACCCTTAACATTGCCATTCATTAAAACACCATATTCAAGGTTATTTAATATAACTAGAATCTACACTTCAAAATACATTGTAAAAAACTCCATAAACAATATTATAATTCATTTCATCATATTCTATTACTACAAAAATTCACACAACGATATAAACATAAAATTCACTGCAAAAGTCTATGCTTTTTTGTATTATTAAAAACATGAATCAAAATTACAACAAAATCCCATGTTTTATTGAAAAAATCAAAACAACAATTAAAATATGTGGTATATCAAAATAAAATTTATGGTTTTCTACTACAATTACCTACAATTCCTCTTACTTTTCCCAAAACTATGTGTCTAATAATTTATTTTTCTATTTTCTAGAACTTTGTCCTTTTGGACTATCCCAAGTCACATCACCATGATTCAAAACCAACAAGAATTCAAAATTAAAAATTACAAATTTCCCTAATCAATCCCTATCCTAAATGCCTTGTTCATCCAAAATCATATACGCATCCTACCGCCTTAATTCTTTCCTTTTACAAACAACTTTCCACATAAATTGCACATTGTGTAAGACAAAACCCACTTGCACAACATTTGTCGACACATCATATTACTATAGTGTCAAAGGATGGCATTTAGATATACGTATTAACATTGTGCAAGATCAAAAGATGTGGAAATTATTTACAAGTTGCTTGTATTTGTGTTCCAACACATGCTCGTTGTAAGCAATTTGAAGTAAAAAAGATGAAGTAACCTAGATAAGACAAAAATAGCTACAAAAGTTCTAACATTGAACCTGCCCCTTACATTGTGTTGATTTCATTAAAACCCATTTATTTTAAGACCTATTCTAATAATCTCATTGAAAATATACTAGTCCAAATGTTCAAAGCCAAAACCCAACACATGAACACAAGCACCTTCTCATCTAGGATAATAACCTTTCACATCACACAAAATTTGATCATGCCCAAAAATCTTCCTAGTGCCCACAATGATCATGATTTAACCATTCCCCAAAACATTCTATATCATTCACAAAGTAGTTGAATATTACTTGAATATTCTATTTTCAAATCAATACATACTTACAGTATGTGGACTAATTATTGTGTCATTGGAAGAGTGGTGGCATGAACCTACCTCAACAACTTGTGAAAGGAAAGGATTGTCATAAAAAATGACATCAAACTAGTGAAGATAAAAGTGAAATCAATGTCCCGACGCAACACATTTGTGATGATAAACATGAATACAACTTGAAAGTACAAAGGTTATTAAACTAAACATGCAATAATCCAACCTTAGAGTTTAGACCATTTACAATTAATTACTATACCAAGGCAAAGACAGACTACATAGAGAATTAGTTTCTATAATTTTTTGCAGCAGAATTGTATAGCAACTATTATTGAACTACAATTGTTTGTAAACAATATATAAATACATTGAACACACGTGATTTTTAGGCAAGCATATACATCCAAAACCTCATCTAATCTAAAGGCTAGTCTTGCCATTTACTAACATTTCAAGAATAGATACCTTGAACTAGAATGGACAACAAGATGCATCATTAACATTAATACAAAAGTGAAGATCAAAATATATATGTTGAAAATGATGAACATACTTGAAACTAAAGAGTGTTAAGTTTATGTAAATATTAAAATATTGTAGAAACAAGTGGTTGATGATGGCCAAAGGAGTGGTCAAAGCCCGTCCCACATTGAAAACCATGATCAATGGCATTAGCAACAACAAATATTCCTTTTACAAAGATTTTTTTTCTCGCAAATGTCCCAATGGAGCAGTAGTTGTGAAACGAACTTGAAGATGATCAACACTATACACTATAAGAAATTGTAAAAGTAGCTAGAAGTGATTATAATAGTCCTATTATTGTGATGTGCTCCCTACTTTCAAGTCCAAATGTTGGAGCTATGCAACTGGTGCTTCAAATGTTATGGACATTAACAAAGCTATTATGGTGTTTGTTTTATAAATCTACATCCTACTCACACTATTGTGCTCAAAAAGATTATGGTGGCAATTCGGCTAGTGATGGACCCCACACCCACACATGACTATGGGTACTTATCAACTAGCTGTTTTTCCAACAAAAGTTTTATGCTAGCTAGAACATGTACATGCATTCTAGAGATGGCTTTAAAAGATACTACTACTTATTGTAACATTTTTCAAACTTTAATTGCACATATGGTGGCAACTTCCACAACTATCACCTAGGCCCAATCTTCATCTTCATTGTCCTTATTAGCTTTTGGATATTGCAATCTGTTCCTAACATCAATTACGAGAGCTTCAAACATTTGGCTAGCCGGGGAATTGGTCAATTGTAAACGGACAATTCAAAAGAAACATTAGCAATGTGTGGCAATGTGCTTGCTTTGTTAGTCCTAGTTTGGTGATCGACCTAGTGGGGGGTGGTTATGGAATTTATTACCTTCCGTGGTTATTGGAGAAGATGATGTAAAAGAATAAAAGAAAAAAAAATTACTTTAGAAAAAAAAATTATTTTGCTAAAACTCAAAAAATGTGAGGAAAAAAAAACTTTTTGTTATTCTCAAACCTTACCATTACTTACAATTGTGAGTGTGTGCTCAGACACACATGAGATTAGAACACCTATAGGTCAAGAACTCGTGCGTGTGTGCATGCATGCCTCATTGTAGCATCTGCGAAAAACAAATGGCCATAAGGAAGTTTTCCGTGTATGTATGTATTCTTGCTTTATCATGAGTTGTTCTCAATATGGCTCCAACAACTATCTATCATTTTCTATGGGTTTTGCTTGTGGAAGACAACACTGTAGCAGATGCAATCCCACATACATTTGTTGCTCAACAAAACAATTCATGAATCCATTGTGATTGCAACTACTATAGTCTATTAATCTTGATGAATTTGACCAATGCACAATCCACATAGAAGAACACCCTTGACAATTCATGGCAAAAATATTTCAATTTGTGTGAGTTAGTTGGGTAATACCCATGTGTACGACCAAAAAACACCATTGAAAAAGGTTTGCATAGTGGGGTGAGGAATCTTGAGACATTTCCAACACCTTCACAACCTTCTAGTACAAAGTCTGTAAGGAACCTCTTTCGCCCACACACCCACACATAACACATTTGCAAAAGGTTCCAACTTGCCACACCTTGCAACAAGTGATCTGCTTTCCCTAGCACCCACCATCCACTGCTTGTTAGAAGCTTTGATTCTTTAACTTTGTAACCCACATGGCTAGATTTGAGCAAAAAGAGAGGGAGTACTTTTGATAATGAATCCAAGAAATTCCATATCCATGTTGTCATTTCAAACATAGTTCACAGTGCTTCACACATTTGATAATAAATAGTACTACACAAGGATATTAAGCTTTGTCCCAAATTAACATAATTAGCCAGTTGCCTTTAGTTATGGTTGAGATTTGGCATAGAAGCAATGCATACATGAAAAAAGTAGTAAGGAAAAAAGGGAAAATTTCACAAAATTGAAGTTCCAAATGCAAATGATGAAGAAAATGAAGCACACAACATTCGTGTTTTCCTCTTCAATCTTACAACATACATAGTAAACCATGTTTCTAAACAAGTTGCATTTTCACCATCAATTCTTTTGGGAGTTAGATTGATCCTAACTATCTAATCATGTCTATAATATGTAAACAAAAAGAAATTGATTTGGTCATAGATCAAATATTTTATGCATCACTAACTAAAAGGGGCATGATCATGGAGAAGATTATTATCTAAAATGTCATTAATTTAAAAAAATTGCAACAAATTTACAACTTGGGCTCAAAAAAAAATGCCATTGAAACTCTATTAGTGCACACTACACCTATTTATAGATTCTTACAAAGGAAAAAGAAGATGCTACTTGTAAGTTTAAGAAAACCCATTTACCTATTGAATAGTTGACATACATATGCATGTTTTTATTGATAGCAACATTGGATGCAACTATTACAACAAGTTCATTTTGTTTATTCATAATTGTTGCAGCTTCATGGGAATAAAAACCTTAGTTCATAAGCTAGTTTTTCAAGGGATTTATGTTGGAATCCATTGATGGCATTTACTTAGCTTGGTTGTCACTGACATTGAAAGCCCTTTCCATTTGTTTCAAGCAATTTTGTTGTAGCATGGTGGAACAATTATTCATTGTAGTTAGTTAACCAATTATTGGAACAAAGTTAACAAGGTCTTGTTTTACTTAACCTTAACCCTAATAAACATCACAAATTGGATTATTTAGTTTTAGGTTAAGACTCCACTTCAAACAAAATGGATGAAATTCATATGCACGATGTTTTCTATTCCCATTCATTTCTCATTCAGTTCTTGGCTTATCTCTTTGTGTATGTTTGTTAGTACATGTTTAAGAATGCAAATTTGGTAGACTACTTACAAAAAGGGCCCCACAAGGGATGGAGGGTATGGAAGATGTAGACTTTTTTCAAGGTTCGAATCACAACAATGTGGGTGTTGCAGTAGAAGAGAAGGGAAAATATGAACTTGCCAGGGACATGCATGTGGCTTCTATTGCATACATGCGAAAGCCTCTTGAAGATGCACTACAATCATTGTATGTACACTCAATTTCAAATGCTACTAGTTGTTTGATTTTTGTTACATCATCCAGCTAAAGGTGAATATCATTTCGATCACTTAGGTCTTGTAATACTAAGCCTTTTTTCTATTCAAAATTTCCCAGGAAACCTTAGATTATATATATCTTGGTCCAAACATTTGTTTTCGTAGTTTGACCTAAGGTATACATTATTTCCCATCCGTCTGATTATTCCAAGGTGGACGATTATAAATTTTACAAGTTTGATGTGATTGTGTTGTCTTTGTAATATAGGGTTGTTCATTGTTTTTGTTTATGCAGGTGCAAAACTTTGAATGCCCAGAAAAGTTGACACTTGCAATCATTCTTAGCTAAACTAAGGGAGCCACTACGATGTAGCCTAAGGTTGCTTAGAGTGACAAGAAGCATAGAGGTCAAGGACACCAACAAGTCTATAGAAATGGAGGAGGCATTTGCAAAAACAGAGATAGACGACAAATACATGCTAGGTGCTTTGGTTTTTACTCTAAGCCCTACCTTCAAGAGTAAATTGCTAGAATGCAATAGTAATTAGTCACTTTGCAATTGTGTTACGGTTTTTTGTAAACAATCAAAACCTTACCTAATAGTCGACTAATGAGAACATTTTGGTTTAAATAATGCTTTCGTTTTCTTGAATGTTGAACTTCATCGAAGAGTTATGTTTGCCCCTTACTGCTACTATAAGATCATTATTCCCTTTTTAGTTTGGGGGTTGTTCATGATTACCAATTAGTTTTTTAATTTTTGTAAGTTTTAGGTTACGTTTGGTTAGTACAATCAATATAGACAAAGAATGGTTGAATGTTGTTTGGAGCAATATTTGTTAAGAACATTTAATCTCTTAAAACCATTGTTTCAATTTAAATCATGAACCACATTTTGAACCTGAAATTTGTCATCATTATAATGGCAATTTGGGTTATATATAAGTGGTGAACATTTCATTTCACTCTTGACCTTTTTGTACACATTTTTTATTGTCGTAAATTTTTTTTTCCTCATTATACTTTTTTTTAAATGTTTACCATAACTAAGTCCATTTGTTACAATTCTAGAAATGCAATGTTCCAAAAAGTCTTATAGAAATTTCATCATTTCGTTTCACTAGAATTGTTCAAGTAAGTATCTAATTGGCCAGAAGCATCCAACCTTTATCAACTCACATTAAATAATGTTTAGGATGCCCATTTTTGTATTTTTATCTTATGTGAATTTATGGTAGATCATGTTGTTCATGTTTCTATATAGTCGACCATCGAGAGTGTTGATGATAGAAGTCAAGATTTAGCATGAATGTGATGGTTTTGTCTACACATCTATGTCCTAATAACATGGAACATCATAGCTAAATTTGTGATAGGTTATTTGTTCAAGGTCCAAGAGTAACTATACAAGCTTAGAAATTCAATTTTTAATTTCATGTTCATTATAATATAAGGATATTTATAAGACTATGTCAATTATGATTTTTGTTTTTCTTCTATTGATTATGAAGACAACAAATTTAAAAAATAGTTGAATGCACTAATACTAACCACTAAACAACATTGTTATTTAATTAAGAACCTAAAGATGATTATTACAGCCATGGTTATTTCAACTATCAAAGCAATCCATGTTTCATTTGTGTTTGTTTTAGATCCTTACCAATTATTTTGTTATTTTTGGTGTGTTGAAAAGTTCACATCAACATTTTCAATCTTTTCATTACTAGATGGCAAAGGGACTTGTGGTAAGAAATTTGTTCGATACTTTCTAATAGACATCTTTGTGCAAGTGCATAATAAAGCAAAATGTAAATGTACTTTTCCATGTCGATATATCATTAATTGTTTGTGTTGACCAGTCAATAGGTTATTACATTGGAGTTATGACTAATCAATAGGTTATTATAATATGAATTATGCTTGTAGTGATGTTTTTAAATTCCATATACTTGATGTCCATGAACTAGCAAATGTAAACAAAAACTTGGTGTACATATTGCTTTGGAAGACATTTGCATGAATTACAAATTGTACTTCAAACATATTTCTTCAAGGATGCAAGTCTATTAGTTTACGTTGTTGAAGTTGGTTCATGTACTTTTCAAGATGCAACCATTTCCGCCTATGTGGTTTATGGTAGCTACAAACCTTACTTGTGAACTTATGAAATGTTTAAAGTTTGAATTCAATTTGGGACAAAGAGAGAATGGACGTTGCAAAGTATAGACATTTTGCAATTTTTATTATCTACAATAGTTCATGAATGTAGTAACTATTATGCACATGTATGAACTCTATTGTTAGTTTGGCTATGATAATGCATACATGTTTGTAAACAATTTATATGTTGCTTGGTTTCAAGTTGCAGAAATTGAAGATAATGTGGAGTCAATACATGAAGTAGATGGCGTAGTTGCAGGTTCATCTACAACAAAAACATGGAGAAAAAGGAAGTTGTTGCATACCCTTGACAAATTAGGTACAACTTGTGCCCCAAACACATCTGATTTTGTTAATCTACTAGAAAATGCTATAGGGCAGTGACAATAACAACCACCATCTAGGTGGTTACAATAGTAGTTTTTACAACCCCCACCATGGATAATGGTGCAATGGGGGATGGCACCTGGACAATTTGTAACATCAACAAGCACACCTCTAATGCAACAAGGATATGTGCTTACAATGAAACAAATGTTTGTACCTTTGGTGAAACTAGAAAGTGCAATAAGAGTAGTTTAGAGAACAATGAAAAAAGAAAACGATGTTGAAAGTGATGTTTGGCAAGTAGCTAGAAAAAAACCTCACAAGATTAGGATAAAGGTGGGGGGGGGATGTAGATGGACGTTGTGAAGGTAAGAATGCTTGGGATGAGGTAATGAGGACCTTAATTCCTCATATTCTTGACATCAATGTTGTATCATGGGTGGACCACCATCTGGACTCCATAGAAAAGTTGAAGTTAGCTTTAGATAAAGAGTTTGAATATGTAGATAATAAACTTTCCACTGTGGGATTCAGAAACGTGGTGAAAAGATGGTTGAAAACAAAGAGAACCAAATCCAAAACTAGGTTTTTGGAAGAGAGAACATAATGCCCAATCAATATAGAACCTATCCATTGGGAGAGGTTAACGATTTGTTGGAGTAAACTTGAAATATAAAAGAAGGTGGAACATATGTCAAATGCCAAGAATAAGGTGAAAAATTTGACAAGAGTTGGGCAAACGGGCAAAACTAAGAAGGAAGCTCGGTTGGTAAATTAATATATGGAAATGTTGATTATAATCATCACTTGCTTATTGAATATAAATATTTGTTGTTGTAACAATTATAATTGACCAAGTCACTATTAAAAATCCTATCATTTGTAACCCATCCCTGTGCAATTACATGCAACCAAATGTCACCTATAATTACAAATGGTTGCCTATGCAATTACTTTTCAAATTTGGATGAAGTTTGGTCTTCTTTTCAACTAGGTTGCGATTGTGACCTATTTCATCCTTAAATTGTGTTATGTTTTATAATGTATTGGTATTTTTTACAACATTGTATATACATTTAGTTGCAAATGTAACCAAAATAATCACATGTTAGTTGTATAAAGTGTTTAGGCTACCTAGCAAGGACATACCAAGATACATATATGCCTACCTACCTGCTAGTACCTACCTACCTATAAACCTAGGCCACATGGTACCTAGCCTAAACTTGGTGACATGTGGCATTGCTTATGTTTACATATAAGCCTAGACATGACATGTGGAACATAGGTTAGGCCTAGGCCATGCCATGTGGCACTTATGCTAGGCCTAATTAAGCCATACCACATGGCATCTATGTTAGGTTTAGGTCATGCCATGTGGCACGTAGCCTAGGCTATGACATGTCACATGGCATCTATGCAAGGCGTAAAACATGCCACATATGTTAGGCCTAGGCCATGCCATGTGACACATGGGCTAAGTCTAAGCCATCCCACATGGCATTTAAGCACAACATAGGACATGCCACATGGCACATATGCTTAGCCTAAGCCATGCCACGTGGCACATATGCTAGGTTTCAACCATGCCACATGGCACTTATGTTAGGCTTAGGCCATGCCACTTGACACATAGGTTAGGCTATGACATGCCACGTGGCACATATGCTAGGTCTAGGCCATGCCATGTGGAATTTAAGCAAGGCATAGGACATGCCACATATGCTAGGCTTAGGCCATGCCATGTGGCACAGCTAGGTCTAAACCATCCCACATGGCACCTAAGCATGGCATAACACATGCCACATGGCACATAGCTAGGCTTAAGCCATGCCACATGGCACACAAGCTAGGTCTAAGACATACCACATGGAACCTATGACATGCCACATGGCACCTAAGCTAAGTTAGGACATGCCATGTGGCACCTAAGCTAAGTTAGGACATGCCATGTGGCACCTAAGCTAGGATACAATAAGCCACATGGCACATATGTTGCGCCTAGGTCATGCCACATGGCACTTGTGTTAGGCCTATGCCATGCCACATGGCACTGAGGTTAAACTTATCCATGCCACGAGGCATCTAAACTAGGCCTATGCCATGCCATGCATCACCTAAGTTAAGCTTATGTTGTGCCATGCATCACCTAGGCTAGGCTATGTCGTGCCATGTGGCACATATGTTAGGTCTAGGACATGATATATGGCAATTAGGCAAGGCTTAAGCCATGCCATGTGGCAACTATATATGACATGCCATGTGGCACTTATTTAACCTTTTTTTCCACACCACATGGCAACATGATTAGACTAGGTGCCACATCATAAAATGTGTTAATTAATAGGTTAGGTCAATAAGTTGTAAGTTAGGTTAGAAATAGTAAGTTAAATTAGGTAGTCACTAGTAGCCCAAGTAGTTGCATAACTAATTACAACCTAACTTATAAAATTAATCCCATATGTTTTGCCTCCCATTTTAGTTTTGTCAACTACATAAAGAAGTGCCCTAGGAACACAATGTACAAATTAAAATGCAATTGCATTTTGAAATGAGCCAATAAAAAAGGTTAAACCTTAATTAAACAAAAAAAAATGGTATTTTTAGTAGATGCCATGTGGCTTAAATCTAGCCCTAGCTTAAGTGGTGTAAGTTTAGACTTAGCCCAAGTGCCATGTGGCCTAAGTCTAGGCCTAGCCTAGGTCATCACTTAGGCTAGGCTTAAAAGTGGCACATGGCATATGTTTACACCTAGGTGCCACATGGCATATGTGTAGCCCTAAATAAGCTAGGTGCCATGCGATAACTAACTTATGTGGCACCTAGGTTTAGAAACATGCCATGTGACACATGTTTAAACCTAGGTGCCACGTGGCATATGCCTAAACCTAAGTGCCACATGGCATATGTCTAAACCTAAGT
>Ga0116227_10009247_pt1 | contig 17998 bp, 11 predicted proteins | sample S1TSphgellanicum_FD_89693 | JGI IMG/M metagenome (GOLD analysis project Ga0116227, IMG submission 89693) | Host-associated microbial communities from peat moss isolated from Minnesota, USA - S1T2_Fb - Sphagnum magellanicum MG | ecosystem: Host-associated > Plants > Peat moss > Unclassified... | reverse complement strand
GCTGCTGCTGCTGCTGCGTGCGTGCGTGCGTGCGTGCGTGCGTGCGTGTGCGTGTGCGTGTGTGTGTGTGTGTGAGAGAGAGAGAGAGAGAGAGGCAATGAGAACGAATGCCAACGAGCGCCTGGCGTCTGCTGGACAAACCCTTCGAGAAGAGATTGTGAGGTCGGAAATTAGGGCAAAGATGAAAAAAGGATACGACCGCACTTTCTCCTGAACGGTGCGCACAGGGTTGCAGCCTTGGAGTGCAGTGGAGTTTGTCGTCGCCAGAACCGAAGAAGAAGGGGAACGGCAATCTTTGAACTGACGTGCTAACCTTTTCGGCTTCACCAGAAGCATTGTAGCCAGCTGCTTGGCCAATTTCTCCTCCGCGGAGCTCTCGTCCTCAAAAGTCTGGGCATTCTGAATCTCAGAGCAAAGCGCGGCTCCCTCAAGGCCTTTAGATTTTACAGCAACAGTGGCCAGACCTTGCTCCCGGGTTCCTGTAGGTTGCTCCACTTCCTTCTGCTTCTGTTCACTACACTGGATCTCTCTCTTTGCCAGAATCCTAAGAGCAGACCGAGACTCAGTCACCAACCTCTTTGCGAAGCAGTGAACATCTACTTGGGGAGAAGACACGCAACCCTCCAATTTCTCGTGAAGTGATGCCAAAAACTCTTGTGCTGCTATTTCCTCCTCACTGGGCTCAGTTACGATTCCGCTTCCTGCTACATCCTCATGAGGAACGATAACAACAGACACCAACTCCCTCTCAGCAGCTGCAGTAGCAGCAGCTTCTTCAAGGACCACCGATTTTTTTGCGCTTCTTCTTGGTACTTTTTTTGCCGCTTTCGCAACTGATGCAGGAGAGATGTAAACTTTCTGCCGAGTCTTCATTATCACCCACGATCCCGGCTGCAATAAAATTTACAGAGAAGGAAAAACATACCTGTATGTCGAAGGAATTCGGAGCTAGAAGCAAAGGCAACCGCAGGAACAACAACAACAGACAGCAAAGAAGGGCGGGAAGAAGGAGCACCATCATCACCGGCTTGACTACAACAACACTCAGCACGGATGAAAACCAAGATGTCCTGGATGAAAATTTCTTGATGAACCCATCGCCTTGACTGGAACAACACTGGACGGATGAAAAAAAGATGGATTGGATGAAATTTATAGATGAACCCATCGCCTTGACTGGATCAACACTCAGCAGCGCAGCACTAGACGGATGAAAACCAAGATGGACTGGATGAAAATTTCTGGATGAACCCATTCACTGGATCAACACTCAACAGCGCACCACTAGATGGGTGAAAGCCCTTCAGGCCTGGATGAAAAGGTCTGGATGAACCCCAACTCAGTTCAAACCCAGGCTCTCCTCAATTAATAAGCAATGTATAGGTAACTCAAATTGGGTTGTCCGTAAAGTAGGTACCCCAAACTGAGGGTGCTAGGGCCCAGTTTCACCTAAACTGGGGACCAAATGAGGAGTACATAAGGATGAAAATACTATACACAGGGAAAGAACAGGGGACCAAACTAATTTTCTCACCTAAATTGGTCCTCCGTGGAGTTTCATACCCCAAGTTTTGGATTTGCCTTACCTGCCACGCCTTGATTTGCTCCTCCAATTCTTAAATTCGAAAACTAGTTTTCTCACCTAAATTGGTCCTCATAGGAGTTTCACACCCAGTTTTGGTGGATTTGCCGTGCGCCTTGATTACTGCTCATATCCTGAAATTCTAAACTAGCTTTCTTACCTAAATTGGTACTCATACGAGTTTCACCCCCAGTTTTGGATTTGCCTTGCCTGCAACTTGATTGCTGCTCATATTCTAAATTAAATCAAAGCCTTGTTGGAATAATAAGATCCTACAAATCTTCTGAGCTGATGCCCAGTTTTATGAAATGGTGCCCAATCTCACTCACATTATCATGTTTTTATTGAAATCTTCCTTTCACTTTGTTTGGATTTTTGAAAGTCTTACATGAGGTTTTCTTTTGCTACATTGCTCACCATTTTCAATTTAGGATTTTATTTTTCAACTTATGAGATTGAATGGATGAACCTTCTTCTACATTGGCTTGTTTTTGCCTATCTTACTATTCCACCTAACGCAATGCAACTAGATTCATTATTGAAACTTAAACCATTAAGCTTATGTTAAAACAACATGCTAATTTCATTTACATATAATTAGTACAAAAATACAAATAATAATGATAGTGGGATAATATTTTGTTTTAAGAATATTAAAAATCTTGACTCCTAGTTTCATTTTGAAATTATCAAATCATGAGATATGTCATATAGCATAAAAGTCTCAAAACATAATTAAGGTTACTATTCAGATATTACATCTTAAACCCATCATTAATTTAACATTGTTCCTTGGTTAACACTTTAAGTAACAACATTAGATAAACCAAAAATTTGAAATACACTTGTATTTGAGTGGATTGGGTTAGTAGGGGTGACATTTAAAAACCTAATTTCACACTTTTGAACAATATCATTTTTAATCTAATTGTTATTAAGAGTAAATTTATTTTAAATGCATATAAAAGTTAAAATTTCTTGTGTCAACAAAATTTGTGAAGAACATGTATTATGCAAAACAATATGATATGATAATGGTTTACACTAAAAGATTATGAAGTTTCATTCTAAATTTTGGTGTCATCTATTTATTAAGGAAGGTAGTTTGATATGTTTTTTTTTTCATGTGGAGATTTCCCAAATAACAATGCCTCTTGTCATGCTTTTGGTATTATTGGAAAGCCTTGATGAGTCTTTGCATTGAGGTGGTTTTGTAATGTTTCGAACTACAATCTAGGAGTTTTTGAATATCAAATTTAGTTAATAACTGTATAAAAAAATTAAATAGATGATAGTTATTTTTTATCCCTTTCAAAGTGAAGTTGAATGGTCATAAATTATTCAAGATGAAGCTACATGATATTAAGATTTATATTTTAAATTAATTTAACCTTTATTATCATTAGTGGGAAGAATATTAATGATGGATTTGGTCCTATTTTCTTCAACTTGGTATTCAATTACTTGTTGCAGTCCTCCAGTTAACATGTGCACCTAAATAAAAAACCTTGTTTAAAACATTATATGGGAAGGGAAGAATGAAAGGATCTGGCCAAAGGTAAAATGGATTATTATTATTAGGCATATTCACAATTAAGGTACCCAAAAGGACAATCTAATGAAATAAGGACCCCAAAGGAGTACATTCATGTTTAAAGAAGCTTGTGATTTCTCAAGGATTTAAATTAAACATAGTCAAAGCAGTAATTAAATATGTCTGAAATTAACAATGGATGACAAAGTGTTGAATTTTGAAAATTCAATGGTGTTTGTCTACCCATGCTAGGGTGAATGCAAGCTATGGTGGCTCACTATTATGACATTTTGAACAATTTTCAAGGGTACTTTTTGTTCAAATGCATTTAAATATTTTTATATCTTTGGATAGACCGATTGGGACTTGATTCTATATTAAGAACTTGATTTTGAAGAAGCTTATGTAATTATTTTTTGAAAAAAACTTATCTTCTAGTAGCAATGGACTTTTGAAAGGACTTTATGTGGATTGGTCATTTGGCTAGGACATTAAAGAGTGGATAAAATTTTATAAACTTTCATTTAAATTATTTTTAGTGACTTGGTATGTGTTATAGAATGAAATTATGAACTCATATTAATAGTTTGAACCTTGATTAACATAATCAAACGGTAGATAAGGACTTTGTAATCATCAAAATTAAACAAAAATTTCAAAAGTCCTTATGAGATGCAATATTTATTATTTTTGCAAATTTTTCCCTTTCAAAAAGGGCTTTTCCCCAATTTCTACTTGGGACATTGTTAATAGGGACTATACTATTTTACCTAAAGATATCCCAAAAACCAAAGTTAAAAAAGCTGACATGAATAGGTGCAAAGCATAGGTCATTTCAACCTTAGGTTTGGGGGGAAAAGTGTATTTCATTTGAACCCTATGTTTGGGAGGGGAGATCATTTCCTAGCTAGGGCAAGAAGTTTCTTACCATCGCTCTTTTCTTTGTGAAGGTCATGGATGTGTCAACAGTTAAAAATCATGATTAACACAAAAGAGAAGGAAAGGAGATTAAGGGTGATAAGAGGAGGTGCCAAAAAGAAGGCAAAGTCTATAGAACATCAACAAGAATATGGAACTCAAAGAAAAAAAAGCTCAAAGAATTGCAAAACATGTTGAAGAATAAACAAGTGACGTTGTTGAGGCAAATTGGAAGGTTAGAAGGTTAGCAAATGTCATACTTCGATAGACTGAAAAGACCTTGGTTACATTTCCAAACATTCTCACAAAGGTGCTTGTGATGCAAAATGTGATGGATGACCCCATTGTGAGAGATGTTATTCGAAACCCTAATAGGTTAGCAAAGGATGCACTTGTGCAAAGAGAGCTACTTTCAGGGGTAATGCATTCATTGTTCGAGGTGAAAAGACTAAGTAGCGTCACAAAGTTGGTTATAAAACAAGCAATTCTAATGGCTCTTGTGAGCGGTGGTTCAACAACTTCATTGAGGCAAAAAACATAGTTGCCCAAAATCCATCCTAGGAACATTGCCATGGCAGTTCGCCGTGGGGAGTCCATGCGATCTACAAGAACTTTTTTCTAGCCATTCGTTATACAGAAGAAGAGGGTAGGCATTTTGGCTCCCGCAACTAAGGCCATTATTTTAGCATGGTGGGCTTCCAAAACTCGTGTGAAACCCAATCAAAAGGATGTTGTGAGGAAGAGACAAAGACCACATTTGTATGGAAAAAACTTGACTTATCAACCTCATGGAAACTCAAATTTTTTTTATTATCTCAATTTTTTCGTGTTGTATCAATTCCTCCTTTAAATTTGACTTGTTTTAACTTTTGACATGAATTCTTAGTCCTTCCTACAACATACAGGTTTTGAAAGTTGCTAGTTTCTTCTACTTTGAATTTTCAGGGTTACAAGGAAAGTTGTATAAACCTTTAGTCATTTCTTTTCTATTGCAAGTTTTTTTACTTTGAATTTTTAGGGTTGCAAAGAAAGTTGTATAAACCTTCAAGCTTTTCCTTTTTGTTGTAAGTTTCTAAACTACTTTGAGTTTTTTGGGTTGTAGAGAAAGTTACAATAAACCTTTAGGCTTTTCCTTTTTGTTGTAAGTTTATTTTAGTTTGAGTTTTTAAAGTTACAAAAAAAAGTTGTATAAACCTTCAAATTTTTCCTTTTTGTTCTAGGGCAAACAACTTATGAAGCTATTTATAAACTATCATAATGCTTCAAAATCAAAGCTTTGACATGTTTAAAATTGTATTGGTTGTTACTTCATAGAAAACTTTTAAACTTTTCAGCACAGGAGTCCATGATTATAAAGTTTTTGTTGTAAGAACTACCTATATTACAATTTAAGGAAATTTATTACAACCATTAAATTATTTTTTCAATACTTGGATGTATGGGGAATTATTATATTTTGGAGCAAAATTGTACATCATTAGAAGACTGAATTAGCTGGTAGATTTGGGGTTGATCAAGACTATCCTACTACCTATGCAAAAAACATGCCAAAGCTTAATCATGTTCAATTGTAATGTGGATCTAACTCATTCCATGAAAATACCACTTCTAAAAACCAAGTTGAACATAATTGTATGTCCTTTTGTTTTAATTGAATTCACATTATGGGGATCCTTCTAAAGAAGATTATTTTCATGATTTGATTATCCAAATCTGAAATTATATCTTCAATTACAAGGCATTTTTATGGTCTAGTCAAATTCTATCTACAAGGGATTATGGTCTAAGGGTGCATGGGTGTAGTCACAAAATAACGACCCATTCAAGGTGTAACCAATATTTACAAACTCACAAATTTGGGTCCAACTCAACCTATATGTTGAAAATAATCAAAATAATTAGGGAATGTTATCCAAGATATAGTTGTCCATGATGTATAAAAAATTCAAAATTTTCCACTAACATGACAAGCTTGAAAAGCACTCATTTAGCACTATAACCAATCCTGGGAATGCTAAGTTGGGCTTGAATATGCTCAATAGTGCCATACATTTCATTGGATTGTTTGGTAATATGCAATAAAATAATTAATATGTTATTAGGTTAAGTTTATTATTCACAAAAACCCTAATTCAATTTATGCACATTTATTAGAGCATTTATGAATGAAGGGATTATGAAAAATTACACCAAATTGCTTTGTAAAATGGGATTGTATTTTCTAAGAAAATTATGTGTTATTTCCCAATTTTTTCTTAAATACATGTAATTTAGCCCAATTAATAACTAATTTGTCAAATTAATTACGAAATTGCAAGTTTGATATTTTAAATCGAAATGTTATTGGATGAATAGTACATAGGTATGAAAAAAGTTGATGAACTTGAGGTTTTGTTCAAGTAGTTCATTCAATGGAAATCATCTGCATTAGGTTTAGGGTTTAGGTATCCTTGCTTTGCAAAAAAGTTTTTGGGATTAGATGCATGTTTTCAAATGGGAAAACTAAGTTGTTTGTTGAGTTTGAACCTCAATTTAGATAGTTTCTCATTGTCCATGGCAAGCTTGAATGGTAAGAGGATCACACAAAAAGAGTTGAATCAAATTAGTAACTTTGTGTGGGAAATTGTGAAACATATAGCACCTTTGTTCGAAGAAAAAGATGATGAATTTGATATGAAGTTTTTCTACATTCCTCTTCAAAGTTCGTTAAAGCCAGTGTTTGCGTCAACTGAAGATCCCATGATGGTATATTGTGGTATTAGGCATTCTAGGATTTTGTTGAAATACCATGAAAAGATTGTGGATCAATTAACACTAGAGTAACATGGTTTTCCTAATCCACATTCAAAGATAGGTTGACATATGCAACCAACAAATCTTCTTATGATTGATCTTCCACTATAAAACCTTCAAACAGTCAATGTTGAGGGGTGATTAGAAATACCAAGTCTGAAGGAGAATGCAAGCTAACACAAAGAAAAGTAGAAGATCCACCAATGTTGTGCAAGGATTACATTCTTGAAAGCATAAAAACTTAGACACTTTTATGGGCTAGGTTTCTAGTGTGTAGTCTATGTTTCTCAATTAACGAGTTAGGTTTCTAGGTGTGTAGTTTGTGTCTCTTCCCACATTTCATTAGGGTTTGATTAAATGTTCTGCATTTTTGTTGAGATCGGTTCTAGGTGGTGCATCCCCAACAACAAGAATTGCAAAAGAAACAAAAGATGAAGATTACCATCCTCCACACATGAAGCATGGTCGTGAAGTATGCTTGAATGGTGAGTTCATTGTTTGGATTTTAGAAGTTTAAAACTTTATCTTTTGGCAAATTTTGTTGCGATACATTTTGTTGCAAATTACATGTTGAAATTTGCATTTTGTTGAGTTCAATGACAAGTGGTTCATCATCATGGGTAGTTGCACCTTGGAAATATATAAATTCCAAGCTGCATAATTTGGATTAAGAACAAGTAGTTTTGCAATTTGAATTTTGGTTAAAACTAGTTGTGGGTTGTTCATCACCACCATGTGGCATTTGGAGGATCCACAAGCTTCAAGGTACCTGCATTGTCCACAAATGAGGTGGACCTAATAGATGCAGATGGTGAACATCAATAGCAGAATGATTAGGAATCTTATGAACTTTGGTATGCACAAAAGAGAAAAGTAGACAACACATGAGAACGAGTGAAACAACATAGGATGCAAAAAACAGTTCACCAACTTGAAGTGTAAGCTAAAGATGCACATGTCTTGTCTAAAGAGGTTTTGGGTTCTAATCCACCTTGTTTTAATGGGAGGCAATCACAAAAAATCACTACTACCATTTCAAGAAAATCAACATTGTTGGTTATTGAATAAACCAAAAATTTGGATCAAGATGCATAGCAAACTACCATTGAAAAATTGATTGCCCGTCCATTGACTAATGACATGCTTCTTCCATATATTGTAGATTTGACATTATTGAAGCAAAACCATGAGGTGTTTTCAAGTATGAAAGCAGGGATTACAGATCATTTAATCGAACAACAAAAGTCCCAAATAGTTGTTGATAAGGACATTGTTTATATGTTGGCATTTAGCTTGATTGTTAATAGCAAGAGGGGCATTGCAAAAGTTCTTGGGGTGGATAAGCGCAACAATAAAAAGGCCTTGGATAGACGGGTGTAGCTAGATACTGCAAATGATGCTTTTTGGGTTCAACAGATGGTCTGATTCCTTGGCTCAAGCCATGAAAGATTTGGTGGTACAGTTTTGGACAATCCAAACCACAATTTCTCTTGATTAGAAAATTGTTGTCAAACGTTGCATTGATGTAAAACTTTATGAAAAGCATGCAACCCACTACCTACAAGTTTCATAAATAAGTTCCATGATTGTTGGAACTTTCCTCCTTCATAGTATTTGAAAATGGCATATCAATGTTTTTTTCTATGTGTATAGGTAATTGGTTATTAGGGGCATGCTTGAATTGCAGTCTTATTCACATGTGTGCATTTGACTTGAGTTCATGATGTTTTTAGGTTACAATGAAGTAGTTATGTTTAAACTAATGCATGTTTGCTACTTGTTCCACCTAAGCAAAGGTTTGGTTCAAAAGTTATGGTTCCCAGTACTGTTCTCTAAATATTTTAGCCAAAGTAGCACAAATCTAATATAAAATTGTTTAGGGATAGTAGTGTCTACTAAGAACATTGTTGTACATAGGACTTTAGTGCTTAGTAGTAATAGTCTTTGCTAACAAAATGATGCATAGGATTACCTTATTTAAGGGTAGTAAATTTTGCTATTATTAAAAATTGTTAAGGACTCCATTTCTAAGGGTTAGTGAGGTTTGCTTTAAAAACCTAAAAAAGATTCCATTGCTAAAGGTTAACAAAGTTTGCTAAAAATGAAATATTACAAGTTCCATTATTAAAGGTTAGCAAGGTCTGCTAAAACTTGATTATTAAGGACTTTATTGTTTAGGGTTGGCAAGGAATATTGCTAAAAATATATTTGTTAAGGACTCCATTGCTTAGAAGTAACAAGGTGTATTATAATCATGACTCTTACGGATCTCAATATTCAGTGGATACCAAGGTTTGTTAACATCGTGATTGAACTAAAGACTCATGATGCAACAAAGGGGATCCATTGCTTAATTAATGAAGGTGTGGTTTGGAGGTTATTTGAGGTCTATTAATCCCTTTACATTTGTGCTTACTACTTATGTTGCCAACTAGAGGCTATAGCTTGTGTTCTATTAAAGCCCTTTCATTTGTGCTTACTAGTTGTACTTGAATTTTATTAATTCTTTTACATTTGTGTTTATTATAGGTAGTAGCCAGTTAGTCCAAAGGGAGTGTTGAAAATTCCATTGTTTATTACTGCAACTTCTTTATAAGCTCATTTATATGTTCATGTTACTTTCAATCTATTCATGAATGTTTGTTCAAGTTGTTAATACTACATTCAAATTGTTGATGTACTTGGCATGTGTGTAGCTAGATTTTTCCATAGCCTTCAAAGCTTCTTATCTTGAAGTTCCTATCATGCTCACATTGTTCCAAAGCCTAAAACCATGGTTTATTTGTTGATTGAAGTAGTGGAACACTTGCTACAATTGTTATCACACTGAATTGAAACAGCTCATGTTTGTTGTTAATGATATGTGAACCATGGGGGAGGGCATTCATGATACATGTGAAAGCACATGTGCTAAAGTATGCCACGCACAAACTGATATTGTAGGCCCTTCAACAATTAGGTGTAGTGTTGCAAACTATTCAATCTTCCATGGCTTAATTACAAATGTGGACATCAATATTGTGTCCAAAACTTGTTTTGTCTCTGTTTCATGCCAAAGCTTGCCTTGAAGGTGATTATCAAAATTGTGGAATCATAACTTTCAAAGTTTCTCTAAAAAAGTTCCAATCTTATAAACTAATTTAGTGGAAGAGTATTGGTTATAAGGTGGTTGGGCATATAGATGATAGGAGGGACAAGAAGGTTCAAAAACTGGAATATTATGAAATCCAACCTGGAAAATTGCTCGAGTAGTTCAACCCACGTCTCAAGGAATTTGTGCTTCACAACTATCTCTAGATGGCAAGACCTACTTAAGGTTCCATCTTGATCCACTAAGTTTTATTCGCATTTTCCTTCTTCTCAACTTTTGTTGAAGTTTTTTTTTAATGTTGTAGACTTTCCTAATTTGTGCAAATTTTTTTGCTAGGGACCCCGATACGAGCTCTTCAGGCATTGGGAAATTTGTCTTTTTTTCACCATCCAATGAGTTTGTGAACAACTCTATTGATGTTCGGAATGAGGACATGTTGTGTAATTGGACAAATAGGGCATCTATGTCTATATCCAAGACCAGTAGACCCTTTAGGGCCATAAAGGAAATGCATCATTTTATTATTTACGCCTTGATTAATGTTTGCTCCAAGATAGGATCCTTTGTTGTGGATTTATTTACATCCACGAGTATGTGTTCCTTCTCAAAAAATTCATTCACAATCTCTACATCAAAAAAATTATCTGACCATCTTTCACCTTACAAGCAACACAATCAGGGCCTACCAAAGCCTTAGGCACCATCCTATATTTGGAGTTAGATATGGAGGTTTTTATGAAGGTGTTGGAACTTCTTGTTGAAGTGGCCACACCCAAGGTTGACACTAAGCATGTTCACAGCTTCGATATTGACTTTCTTGTCAAGAAACGTTCTAGGAGGTTCCTTAACTATGAGTAAGTTGTCCACTTACATTAATATTATGCATTCCTTCAGTTCTTTCTGTTGTATGTTTCACACTTGCCTTTATCTTCATTTGCAAAGTGTCATTTCCACCAAGGAGCTTCCTTTCATTTAGGAAGGATGAGATGCTTTAGGATCCTACCATTTCTTTTGTGCTACCATCATATGCCAAGGCTCAAGCCTTGGCTTTGGAGTCCTTGGCTTCTCTTCCTTCACAAATTGTTTCCTGAGGTTACCATCCAAGAGTTATAACTTTCATCGATGATGAAGCATTAGAAGATGTTTAGGATTTGTTTTTGAGCTTGGGGGTGGATCACCAGGTTTTTGAACTCATTGGGTGGTCCTAAGGTTGGGTGGAGAACTCTAATGATGTTTTTATGTTTTGCTTTCAACTTTCCTTTTATGTATGTTTCACTCAAAGTTCTTTTTAAGTCACCTTTCTAAAACACTTGTAAGGCAAATGCATACTATGGTGGATAAAAAATGACCATGAAAAAAGTCCATTTTTACATAGTTTTTGGTATTTTCATCACCTTTAAAATGATTTTTTGATTAAAAATGATTTTTTTACAATAACTATGTGTTGTACATTTTTTATAATATATTTTAAAGCACTTTCAATGAGAATACTTGAATCAAATTCAAACATATTATATTGAAAAATACTTTATTCGAATATGTGATTCTAACTTTCCAAAAAAGTATTCAAATGCCCACTTTCATTTATAATGGCATCCTTAATAAGAATGTTAATCTTCATTTTGATCATACAACTTGTGATAGAATACCATTATACAAATAATTTGATAACCCAAGATCTATGAATTTATTTACGAACTAAATAAGGATTGTGACTAAATTTAACAAACAAGTTTAAAAGTCCCCCCTAAACCAAAATATGGACATATGGTTTTCTTGTTTTAATATGTTATCCCTATGATAATATGATCCTTTTTTACAATTCTTTTATAAAAAATGAACTTAGGAAACATTATGTAGTTAAAGGGTCTAAATTTTTTGCATCATGATGCAAAAAAAGGGACACTGTAATATGCATTTACCATGTTGTGTCTGTGTTGAAGCTTGTACATATCACAATGTTTGATGCGCCCCCAAGTTCCTTGTTAGACCCAAAAGGGTCCAACTATGTTAAAGAGCAGAAATAGTTGGAATTTGGTGTCGCTCCTAACTCCCAACACTAAAGGGGGGGTAAAGAGGGGTGTGCTGAAAGTTCCGAGATTAGACTAGGACGAGGGACAAACTATTTAGTTACTCGGTCTTGTATCCAAAACCAACCAACAAGTTGGTTAGTTCACATTCGGAACACTCTCGGTGTTAGAACAAGCCATGGGCAACCCTGGACTCACTTGACTCACCATGGCCTGGATTCAGGGGAAGCCACCACCTTTCCCCATATAATATTCTCTGTGCCTCTCCGCCGCATTTGCATCCGAATGGCACTTTTTCTCGGGACTCCCAAAGTGGAGTTTCGAAATTGTCTTGGTTTGAACTCTCGGGATTTTGAGCATTCATAACTTCTCGTTTCAACCTCTGATTGGGATGAGGTCTGAATCAAACTTGTAGTTCTCCTTGAGAGCTTTCCAATGGTATAAAAAACACCTCAATGAGAGGTGTCTTGACCCTTACAATCAAGTTTTGAGTTTTCGGGAGTCCTAGAGGACTCCCAAGTCCCATTTTCGGGAGTGTGAGTGGCGACCTCACACTTCCCTCAAAGTGGGGTTGCGACAATGTTGGAAAAAAAATTGGTAAACAAGATTGACAATATAATGCTATCTATTGGAATGCCCTCTCCAATTTAAATCCTAGTTTTGGGATTAGTTGTATATTCTACCCATGCAATTCCATGTTCTTTGGGTGTTTTTTGTTTTTGCATAGGTTTCCACATTAAATAATCTAGGTTGTAAGAATGACCTCTACCTTGTAATGATTAAAGCACACATCAAGGAAAACCCAAAGTTTCATAAATTGTCTCCATAGAAAACAATTTCTTCTTTGAGAGAAAATTTAAAATTTATTACTTCTTTGGAAGATAATTTAATATGTCATTGCTTTCAAAATGATTTCAAACTTTATATGATTCTTGGGAATGTTCAATCAAGCCATCTTTTTCATCTGTGAAATTCTACAAGAGAATTGGGTTCTTTACAGTTGGAATTCCATATTGGCTTGTACACATTATATGGGTGCCAAATTTGGAGATTATATGTTTTCTTCCTTTTTCAGTGTTGGATTTATGTTTGAGAATATTTCTATCTAGAGTTCCATGTACATCTTTTTTAGAAACATATTTAACTTATAGTATTGGAGATTTTCAAAAATAACTTATGTTGATGTTGTTTATATCAAAATGGTTTTTGTTGGGATTTGATCAATCTTTTCAATTTTATTAATTTAACAACTTGATGTGTATTTATATAATTATTCCTATTGTCAATATTTCTAATGATTGTTGTGCCTTGTAGTGGGGAATTATACCTAATAATACTTAAATAATATATAACAATACATAACAATTTCCAATAAATTAGTTTATGGCTATTTGATAATGAATTTCAAATTTAAATAGTGAATAACCGCATCAGGAGATGGAATTAAAAATTTTATATATTTATTGTAGTTGAAATCAATCTTGTGTGGAGTGTGTTTTCCATTTATGAATGTAATTTTCATTATATTGAAGCCATTTCCCAATTGTTTTGTTTTCAAATGGCCATACATATTCCATCTTTCCTTCTATATCCTACATTGTGTTGGTGTTCAACATATTTCTATGGAATTTGATGTCAACTGTTTTATTTAAAGTATGTTTCATACAATGAATAAAATTTCCATCTAGCTTAATTTAGATACAAAATTCCAAGATTGTAGAGGGGAAAAAATAATTCAATTTTTAGTTGGATTTGTTAGTTCATTTGATTTTCTTACAAATTACTTTCCTATGGTTTTTTTTTGGTTGTAGTTGTTCAAGCAAACATAACTTTCATTTGTCAACTCCTGAAAGAAAATTTTAAATGCATTATTCATCAAGCAGCCATGATCAAAGAACCAAACACAAAGACAAATACACATCTTGCATTAGCTTGTGTCTTTCATTTTAATAATGTTGGTTCATTTCAAGGTCTTGCAAATGATACTCTTATGGTTTTCTAATACTTTTTCATGGTTCTGAGATGTCATTGATATCAATGGTTTTGTTTGTGGTAATATTGAGGAGAACCTTTGACGCTTGGACTTGGTTTGTCATCCATTCCCTTGGATGATTCTACCACAACTTCATAGTTTTGTCATCGTTGTCATTTCAAGATCCTTGCATTCTTGGTGGAGTCTAAAGGCCTGCTCTCACTAGTGGCACCATTGCTTTTGTCTTTTTGGAATAAACACGTGTTAGTGATTCATACTTGTCTTCTTTGGGTCACTTTGGTTCTTTGGCCACTCTTTGTTGATGGTGATTTGAAGGGAATATTTATTTGGAAACACAAATCCCAATAAATAATTGGATTGCCTCGAGAGTCAGGTTTTGTAGTTCTAATTTATCAAGTGTGATGGCCATGGATTGTTTCTTGGAGGCTATAGTAAATTGTTCAGAAAGTCTTCATCAAACATACAAATCACCATCGCATAAATTTTGTAGTCATGCAAATGGTTCCTTACTACCCAATATCCAATTTGTATATGGTATTTTGCATTGATGGACTTCATTTCTTTCTTCTTGACAATAGGGTACAAGTTTAAGTCTTGAGGAGTTCAACAAGCCATGTTTGTTGTTTTTTTCAAAATGGAACAAAGCAATTGAGAGTGGAAAAATTGTGCAAAAAACTCATGGCACCGCAAAACAACAATTGATAATGTGTGCATGAAAATTCGTAGATTAAATACCCACCTCTCTAATAATTAGAATGTGGTTTGCATTGCATTATAATTATATCTTAACATGTGTAACAATGGCCACAGACCTAATACATTTAATGACAATAACAATTATATTTTACATGGAGAGTGACATTACTAGGTTGTAGATAAATATTCATAATAATGTACTTGTTAATTTTTCGCATTCTCTTCTTACATTATTACAGTGATGCCTTTAGTTACCTAACCTTTTGTAGGATACATCTACAAACTATGCATCAATTTTGCAATGTGTTTTAAAAATAACTACACAATAATGTTGTTAGAATGGTTGAAATATCTTTTGTTAAAAGATTTTTGTATTATGTAGATGATTATTATATTTGATCACTTGTGTTTTGCTAACAAGTTCATCCATGATAGGTGGCAAAATATTCTTCCACATCACCAAATATATCATCATATATTGTCAAATAATATTTCGTTGATGTCAACAAAATATTCTTGAAAAGATTCCCTTGGGCTCACTTGTTCATGCTCATGCTCACACTCACACGCACACACTCACGAAATAACATCCCTACAATGACCAAACTTGTGATTGAACAATTTCAAGAACCAAAACTATGATCAAATAGTTTTGGTCATTGACATTGTGGTGATGAAAACATTGGAAATTGAACAATTTTGGCCAATATTGTTGAAGTGGGAAAAAAATTTGTAACTGAAATCAATTTTCTAACCAAATCTGGTAGAAATTTATCTAAAGCAATGTTATTGAAATTGGTTTTATGTAATTGAAACCACATTTATTTCACCAAAAATGGATGTAAAGGTGGTTATGTTTAACACCAAAAATCTAAAGATGATTGGTTGGATTGTTAGTTAGGATTTTTTTTGATAAGGTTTGGAAGGTATATATTTAGGTAGATTTTTAGTTTTTTTTTTCCCTCTCAATATAGAAGACCTTATAAAATTTTTCAAGCCTAATTGTGGAGAAAGTTCAAACCTTTTGAGCTCTTTACCTTCTTTTTGAAGGAATCACTGTTTTTTGCTAGAATGAGGTTTCTCCACAAGGGTTTGTGTTTCCAAATATGTTCATTTCATGTGTGTGACTTCCCATGGTGAACTTACCTATTGTCACATGGGTTTTAGGTCTATGTTTTGACATCTAAGGTGGTTGTAGGTGTTTGCCCCCACTCCAAATCTAGTAATGTAATTCCCTTACTGAAAATTGAAATACTTTGGTAATCTATTTGATTTACCGATAGTTGAATTTCAGTGTTTTAAAGATCACCTTTCTTGGATAAAAATTATTAAATTTTTTGTTTCATTTACAAACCCAATTATTTATGTAGTGGCCTTAAACTACAACTACAATAATCAAATTTGGTTTTGGTTGCCAAGTGTCCAAGTGGCAAATCGGGTGATTTTTCTTTGTCCATGAAGGTATTGTTTGTTAATCAACGTGTTTGGATAGATGTTGAAATGACAATTGATGCAAAATGGGCATGTCACATCATTTGTAACAATGCTAATACCTAATTATTGACATTCAACAACCATTAATAGAAAATGGCCATTTTTCAATTGGTCCATGTGATTAATTTTTAATTGCAAGTAACATTTGCGACTAAAATCTTAATAGTCGTGTTGGACAAGTTGCATGTGACACAAGTTGCACGCAACACTAAAGTCTAATCACAAACAATAAAGAATTTTAAATGAAAAAAAACTAATGAAATACACTTTCATCCTTTGACTAACCATATACATATTATCGCTTGCGACTAGGATTTATTTTTTTGGGTGAATAATGGGAGCAAATGATGTGTTGCCAAGTGTCTCAACTTTTAATATAAGATGTTTAATTTTTATGCTTGGATGTTTTTAGATTGTGACACATGGTGTAATAAAAATTTGCCACATGACATATTAATTGAAATGACCCAAAATAAATTTAAAATAATATTTGGGTATGTAGGTTGAACTAGGTAAGTAGGTAGGTAGGATTTACATACTTGTTTATTTAACCTAGACACCTATTTAGGTATCATCTATTTAGACTAAATATTTATTTAGGTAGGTAGGTAGGTAGGTAAGTTAGGAAGATAGTTAAGTTAGACGTAAGTACATGAACATTTATATTTTTATTTTGGGTTAGGTCTTTTTTATTGGTTCATCCCATATGCCCATGGTTTTTATTATGAAAATGTAAGACAAAACACCTTGTTTATATATTTTTCAAAATGAGAATGAAATCCAAAACATATGCCCAATAAAATTTTGATTGCAAGTAGTTTGCAACTAAACATTTTTAGTGATAAAGTATTTACAACAAAAAAAATTATTGGGTTTTTTCACATATTTTAATCTTCATTTTAATTTTTGTAAATTACATAATTAACTAAAAAGATTACTAATTAATGAATGAATGAATTATAAATGAATTAATGAATTAATAAACTTGCTAATTCATTAATTAATTAATAAACTAGTCAACTAACTAATTAACTTTAGTAATAATTGTCAATAATTTTAAATTATAGAACTATATAATTAACAATCTAATTATCTTATTAGTCATTATGACATTAAATTTATTAGTTAAATAAATAGTAATAAATATTTAATTAGATATTAACTATAATGATCTATCAACTGATTTATTTAACTAGTAAATGGCTAATATTGAAATAACTAACTGGTTATTAATAACTTATGAAATTATAGTTCATTAAAAAATGAATTAATACCTGAAATATTGATTAAATAAAAATTATTAACTATTACTTATAAATATTAAATACTGATCTTAAATCTCTAATAATATAACTAGTAGTTAGCTTAGGCTAACTACTTTATTATGATTATTCCCATTATTTTTTCATTATTTAAAATCAATAATAATAATAATATAAAAAACAACATTAATTGAATTGTTATTGTAGTGTAATGTGAAAGGGGGGCTGTTTACTTATTGTGCAATCTGATCTAATCCTGGATTTTTGGCATAATTGTATCAACCGTCTTGTTGTGACGGCGCCCCATCATTGTTGCATGGAAATGCATGGCCGACTTGTTTTCTAAGCTGTGTGGTGCGTGCAAGATTGGGCATGGCGGCTGGCATTGATGGAGCTCGACTTATGAAGGCGGCGTAGTTGAGGATGGAGCAGGAAAAATGGAACGACGTTGGATGACTGGAGGAAGCTTCTGGAGGAAGCCAAGGGGGAACTGAAGAAGGGAGATTAGAGGTCGGATGCAAAAGGTAGAGAGGAGAAAAAAAAAAAAAAGGGGGGGGGGAGCGCGGGGGCAGGGGAGGATGGGGGAGGAGGGTGAGGGTTTGTTT
>Ga0116227_10009246_pt1 | contig 17999 bp, 13 predicted proteins | sample S1TSphgellanicum_FD_89693 | JGI IMG/M metagenome (GOLD analysis project Ga0116227, IMG submission 89693) | Host-associated microbial communities from peat moss isolated from Minnesota, USA - S1T2_Fb - Sphagnum magellanicum MG | ecosystem: Host-associated > Plants > Peat moss > Unclassified... | reverse complement strand
TACGACGGCAGTCCGGATACGAAGGCCGTTCCGGGCGATCCGCTCACGGTGTTGCGCGACTTGGCGGCGCAAGTCAAAGCGGCTGGGATCACCCGCGTCGCCGGGCGCGTGCTCGTCGACGCCTCGCTCTTCGGCGATTCGACCGAGAACGGGACCGGCGTGACGTTGGCGCCTATCGTCGTTAACGATAACGTCGTCGACGTCACCGTGACGCCGGGCGACGCGGCGGGCGCACCCGTCTCGCTCACGGTCTCACCGCAGACGCCGTACGTCACCTTCGTGAACCATGCCACGACGGCTACCGCGAAGGCGGATGCCTCGATCGATCTCAGCGCCGACTCTGTGGATGCCGCGGGCCACCATACCGTCACGATCACCGGCGCGCAGCCGATCGGGGCCTCCGTGCTGTATGCCTATCGCGTCCCGGATCCGACGGCGTTCGCCGAAGCGGCGTTCGCGCTCGCGCTGACGGATGCGGGCGTGCGCGTCGATACGCCGGCCGCTTCGGCAACGCCGCTCGCCGGCACGCCCGGTACCACCTCGTACGACCCGAAGAACCTTGTCGCCAAGCACGTTTCACCGCCCATTACCGAAGACGTGTACGTTACGCTCAAGGTCAGCCAGAATCTGCACGCGGCGCTGATGCCGTACATGTGGGGCATCTACGGGGCGCACGCGCATGCCGACGTGCTGCACGCGGGGTTCCAAGCCGGCGGCTCCGCGTTGCAACGCGCCGGCGTCGATCTCGACGGCGCGATCATGCAGGACGGCGAGGGTGGATCGGCCTTCTTCACGCCCGACTTCATGGTTCACTATCTGGCCTGGGCGAGCCGCCAAAGCTGGTACCCGCAGTTCTTTCGCGGCCTTCCGATCATGGGCGTCGACGGCACGTTAGCGAAAATTCAGACCGGATCGCCCGCCCGCGGCAAGGTGTTCGCGAAAACCGGAACCGACGGTTCATCCAATCCGCTGCGCAACGCGCAAGTGATCTCCAAAGGCCTCGCCGGGTACCTGACGACGAGTCACGGTCGCCACGTCGCTTTCGCCTTTTATCTGGACCACATCGAAGGCCCGGCCAATGAAGACACGGGCAACGTCGCAGGCGAGATCCTCGGCTCGATGGCAACCGCGACGTACACGAACCTATAGCTGGTATAAGCTCAGCGAATTCACAGGTTTCGTTCTCGCGGTTTAGCCGGCGCTTGGGCCGGATACATTTCAGCCATCGGTATGAATGGCGAAATGGTCGTTCGACTGAGCGTATTGTCGCTCGCAGTATCCTGCTCCGGCTGCGGAGGCCGGGCCGATGCGGCTGCGGCCCCGAGCCCGCCGCCGCCTTCGGTGCAGACCGTCGCCGCGCGCAACGGAACGATTTCACCCAGCGTGCAGATTGCGGGCGTGATCGCGCCGTACCGGCAAGTCGCGGTGACCGCGAACCTCTCGGAGCCGATCTCCGAAGTCGACGTGGTCGAGGGCGCGCACGTCCATGCAGGTCAGGTGCTCGCGCGACAGCTTACCGACGATCTCGAAGCGCAACTGGCCTCGTCCGAGCGGGTCGTGGGCGAAGACGCGGCCCGGTACGCGCAGACCGCGTATCAGACCACCGCGACGACATCGCAGAACTCCTCGAGCGTCGTGTCGGCCCAGGATTCGCTGCACCAGGCGGAAGTGAACCTGGCTGGGGCACAGACGGATCTCGCGCGTTATCAACAACTTGCGTCGAGCGGATATCTGCCGGCTCAGACGCTCGACCAGCAGCGGGTCGTCGTCGCCACCGACCGCCAGGCGGTCGATGCCGCCCGCGCGGCCTTAGCCGCGGCCCTGACCAATAACGCCGCGAACGGCAACGGGCAGAACGCCGGCGAGCAGCAACAGGATCTGACGGCCGCCCGCGCCGCCGTCGATGCGGCGCAGGCGACCGTCCAGCAGCTCAAGCTCGAGATCGCTCGGGCCGTGATCGTCGCGCCGATCGACGGCGTCGTCGATTCGGTCAACGCGAATCCGGGCGAGTATCCGTCCGGACGCCAGCTTTTCACGATCGAAGAAAATGCGGAGGTTTACGCCTTGCTGCCGGCCTCGACCGCCCAAGTGCTGAGCGTTCGCCAGGGAGCGGCGGCTTCGATCGAAGTGAACACGAGCTACAGCGCCAACCCGCAGTGGCACAAAGACCGCGGCGTCGTCGACGCGGTACTCGACCAGGTCCAACCGGGAACGACGAACTTCACCGTCAAGGTACTGGTCGATAACTCGGATTACCACTTGCACGCCGGCATGCCGGTCAACGGTTTCGTCGACTTGCCGCCGGTCCGGGGCATCATCGTTCCGGATACGGCCTTCCTCGACGACACGCACACGACGGTCGACGGCGTCGAAGGCGGCGTCGTCCACCTAAAGACGGTCAACGAAGTCGCGGACGACGGCTCGAACGCCGTCGTGACCGGGCTGCCGGCGGGCGAACTCGTCGTCAAGAGCGTGACGGCGGTGTCGGTCGGGAACGGCGACCGGGTTACCCCGTCGACGCAAAGCGCGCCGAAGAAGTAGATGAGCCTCACGCGGGCCTTTCTCAAGCGATCGACGCTGACGTTCGTCTTCGTCGCCTTGACCCTGTTGGCCGGCGTATACTCGCTGCGAACGCTCGTCGTGCAGCAGACGCCCAATACCGGCCAACCCACGATCAACGTTCAAGTATCGTATAGCGGTGCGTCGACGACTGACTTGCAGACCGAAGTCGCTGAACCCATCGAAGACCAGATCGCGGGCGCGCCTTTTCTCGATCACATCGATACGACGATCGAGACCGGCAGCGTTTCGATCTCGGCCGCCTTCGCATTGACCTCGACCGACACCGAGAACATCGCCAACGTCGAGAAAGCCTTGCAGGCGGCCCAGCGGCAACTGCCGACCGCCATCCAAGCGCCGACGATTCGCGTCGCTGATCCGAGCGAACCCAACGTGATTACGCTTTCGCTCGTCTCGAAGAAATACTCGCAAACGGCTTTGGGCGCGCTCGCCAACAATCAGATCGTGCCCGCGATCGAACAGTTTCCGGGCATTTCCCAAGCCAGCGTCAACGGAACGACGCAGGCCGCGTTCGAGGTGCTGGTCAACCCGAACTTGCTGGCCGCCGACAACCTCACCCTCACGGACGTCGTCAACGCGATCGAACCCAATAACGTGCGCGCGCCCGGCGGGATCATCTATCAGCCCGGCCACGAGACCCAGATCGACGTCCGCGGCGACATCTTCGATCCGCAGTCGCTCGCGAATCTGCCGATTCACGTCGCGTATGCGGGAACGTCGGCGAGCACGACGGCCACGGGCGGATCGGGAAGCGCCGGCGGTTCGAGCGGCTCGAGCGGCGCGTCGGCGAGCGGCGCGTCGTCGGGCGGTGGTTCGGCATCGGGGGGCGCCGGGTCCGCCACCGGAACCGCGGGCGCGGGAACGTCCGCCACAGGAACGTCCGGCACGGGAGCATCAGGTGGCGCGGGCGCGGGCGTATCGGCGTCGACCGTGATGCCGCCGTCGAGCGCGTCTGCCGGCTCGACGGCGAGCGGCATAGCTTCGCCGGCGCCGTCCGCGGCGGCAACCGGTGCGACGGGGTCGAGCGGCTATTCGTCGACGTCGGCGACGACGACCGGCACATCGGGAACGGAAACGGCCGGAGTGATGGGAACGGCTAATACTGCCGGAACCGCCGGCACGGCGAGTACCGGGACGAACGGCATCTTCGCGGGTGGCGTTACGCCGTCGACTTCGACGTCGAACTCCACGTCATCCGGCAGCGGGTCGTCGAGCGCGGCCGCGAATCTGCCGATCGACACCTCCGTCAACGTGAGTTCCGTTTCGTCGACGACCAACAGCAGTTCGTCCACTTCGCCGGCCACGATTTCACAAGAAGCTTCGACCATGCCCTCCGCGTCATCGAGCGAGTACGGCACGGGGGCGGGCACGTCGATGTCGCCGTTCCTCGGGATCTTGAGCCCCTGGGCGGTTCCCTCGGCCGACAAGCGAATTTCCGATGTCGCCCAAGTGCTGACCGGAAGCGTCACGCAACGCGTCTACGCTTCGCTCAACGGTCAGAGCGGCGTGGCATTGCAAGTGCAGAAGGCGACGACCGCGAGCGAAGTCACCGTCGCGCAGGAGGTGGCCGCCGGGCTGCCGGCGCTACGCGCGCAGTTTCCTGGAATCGATTTCCAGGTCGCTCACGACCAGTCGATTTTCACCGAGCAGCAACTCGAGTCGGTCGAGCATACGCTGATCGAGGGCATCGTCTTGACCGCGGTCGTGATGCTGTTCTTCCTGAAGTCTTGGCGCAACGCGGTCGTCGTCATGGTCGCGATCCCGACGTCGCTCGGCGTGACCTTGTTCGTCATGAAGCTCTTGAACTTGACGCTCGATACGATTTCGTTGATGGCGATGACCCTCGTGGTCGGGATCCTGATCGACGATTCGACGGTCGTGCTCGAAAATATCGAGCGCCATCACTCGCTTGGGGAAGAGCCGGCGGACGCGGCGCTCAACGGCCGCAGCGAAATCGGACTGGCGGCGATCGTCATCACGATGGTCGACGTCGTCGTCTTCTTACCGATCGCCTTCGCGAGCGGCCAGGTCGGCGCGCAACTCTCCGAGTTCGGCATCGTGGTCTCGGTCGCCACCCTGACGTCGCTGTTCGTCTCGTTCACGGTGACGCCGGTGCTCGCGGGCCTTTGGTCGATGAAGTCGACGTGGAAGCCGTGGCCGATCATCCGCTGGTTCGACGACCGCTTCGAGAAGTTTCGCGGTGGCTACACCGATCGCTGGCTGCCGGCCGCGATGCGGACCCCATGGCCGATCGTGATCGTTTCGGTCGTACTCTGCGTGCTTGCGTTCTTGCTGGTTCCGAGCGGCTGGGTCGGCGAGGAATACCAGCCGATCCAGGATCAGGGGATCATCTACGCCCAGGTGACGCTCCCTCCGGGTCACCCGCTGTCGCAAACGCGCCAGCTGATGTCGACGCTGGAAGCCAAGGTGCGGCAAACGATCACGGGGCCCGATTTCCAAAGCGAACAAACGATCGCGGGCGGGTATTCGGCCGAGTTCGGCGGCTTCGTGCAAGAAGGCAACGTCGGGCAGATTTCGATCTACCTCTCGACCAATCACAAAACGTCGACCGCGACGTACGTGACGCGACTGCAATCGGTACTGGGGAAACTGACGCCGCCAAACTCGCTGAGCGTCGTGCAATCGACGCAGCAGGGTGGCGGCGTGCAGCAGCCGATCGACGAATTGGTCGGAACGACGAACGGAAGCGACCCGACGGCCTACGCGGCCAAAGTGTTCGCGGCGCTCAAAGCGACGCCCGGGGCCATCGGCGCGCAGGATAGCGCAAGCAATGCGGCGCCGCAGGTTGAAGTCGACTTCGATCGCGTCAAACTGCAGTCGCTCGACGTCAGCGTCGGAACGGCGGCGGCGGCGGTCGAAGCGGCCTTCGGCGGTGACGAAGCGACCCAGATCGAAACGCCGACGAACGGTTTGACCGAGATCCTCGTCGAGTATCCGGTACCGTATCAAAACTCGCTGGCCGCATTGCTGAACATTCCGCTGCGCTCGCAGGATGCGAATGCCGACATCGTCCGGCTCGGCGACGTGGCGCATCTATACTGGTCGCCGGCACCGTTGATCCTCACGCGCGAAAATCGCCAGCAGGTCGTGCACGTCTCAGCCAACGTCGGCGCCGGCTACAATCTCTCCGACGTGACGAAGTCGTTCCAGCAGCACGTCAAGGCCTTGCATTTACCGAAATCGGTAACGGTTCACCCGGCCTCCCAAGGGCAGCAGGACCTGATGAACCAGGCGCTGACGACCCTCGGAAGTTCGCTCGCGATCTCCTTCGTGCTCGTCTTCCTGATGATCGTGGCGCTCTACAATAGCTACCGTACGCCCTTCGTAACGCTGTTCGCCGTGCCGCTGGCGACGATCGGCGCGTTCGGCGCGCTTTGGATCACCCGTTCGACGCTCAACCTCTACTCACTGATCGGGATGGTGCTGCTCGTGGGGCTGGTGACGAAAAACGGCATCCTGCTCGTCGACTACGCCGACACGGTGCGCGCGCGCGAGGGCCGGACGCGCGAGGAAGGCATGCGCGAGGCGGCGACTACCCGGTTCCGTCCGATCATGATGACGACGATCGCGATGATCGCCGGCATGCTGCCGCTCGCGCTCGGCCTCGAACCAGGCGGTCAAAGCCGGGCTTCGCTCGCGATCGTCGTGATCGGCGGCCTGCTGAGCTCCCTCGCCCTGACGCTCTTCATCGTCCCCATCATGTACTCGTGGCTCGCGCCCAAGACGTTGAAAGCCGAAACGAAGTTCGCCGACGAAGCGCGGCCGCCCGAGCCGCCGCATATGGGCACGCCCGCGCCCGCCTAAGCCGCAGTTTCGCGTGGTGCTGTTTCGCGCGCGTGAATGCGTGGAAAGATATGAAGCGCATGCGACTTTGCAAAAGGAAATCAACATGTTACGACAATTGACGTACGCCGCGGTCGCGACGGCAGGCACGGTTGCGTTCTCGCTTCCGGCCGCCGCGCAACCGCTGCCCACGCAGCAGTTCCCCTACAAATCCGGTCCGGTAACGATCGCTTCGTGCACGCTTAACGAGAATACCAGCAACAGCACGGTCAGCCCGAATAGTTTACGGATCAACTATTTCAATAACGTCGACGGAAGCAAGCTGACGTCCATCACGTTTCGCGTCCGCTACGGCGGCACGCCGGTGACGCTCACCGATACCGGCACGTTCGAACCGAAACAGTCGATCACGCACCAGTTCAACCTGCTCGGCGGGATGCCGTGGACCGGCCCGAAGCCGGAAGTCTGCCGCGTGGTGACCGCAACCTTTGCCGATGGCCACGTCGTGAATCCACCCTATGACGGCCCCGACGGCCAGGATGCGGCCATGCCCGGAGCCGCTCCCGGCGCGATGACTGCGCCGGTGGCCGCACCGCCGCCGATGCCGCCGCCCGCGCCGGCTCCGCAACCGACCGCCACGTAGGTTTCGGTGGGGCCGCTCTAGCGGTCGGGGTGCGAGGGCACCGCGATTCGCGCGAAACGATTCAAGGCGTCGGTTGCGTACAGCTTCCCGTCGGGGCCGGCGCCGACCGAATCGATCTCCGAAGGGCCGCGCGGCGAGAGAAACTCGTCGATGCGGCCCGCGTGCGTCCCGCGGGTGACGACGCGTGCGATGCCGGCCGTCGTCGAGAGATAGACGTCGCCGTCGGGACCCTCGGCGATGTCGTTCGCGGCCGAGCTGAGGCCGAAGAACTCGGTGACCCGGCCGGTCGGATCGATTCGGCCGACCGTCGTTCCGGCGTACGGCGGAGCGCCGGCCGGCGTGCACGGCTGGGCGAACCAGATGTTGCCGTCGCCACCGGGGGCGACGAAGCCGCTATCGCACGCCGAGGCGGGCGGCAACGCGACGAAGCTGAGCGCGCCGCGCGTCGTGGCGTGCCCGATCGCACCGCGCGCGGGCACGGCCGGCGAGCAGACGTACCCCTTCAACCCGCATTGGGTCACGAAAAACCAGAGCGCGCCATCGGCGCCGGTGGCGATCTCGTGCTGATACGGCAGCGCTGAGTAGATCGCGTTGCCGAACACGTCGAGCGGCATCGGATAGTTGAACTGCGTTCCGCCGGCCAGCGTGCCGATGCCGATCGTGCGGCAGAGCGTCTCGACGAACCACGGGCTGCCGTCGGGTCCAACCGCGATCGACAGCGGTTCGTAGCGAACGCCGCAGGTTGAATCCGTCGGCGTCGCCGAGAGATCGATCGAGCCCCCGACGGTAATCGCGCCGACGTAGGCCGCTTGCACCGTATCGTTCTGTCTGGCCGTCGAAAGGCCGAACCACAAAAACCGCGAGTTACCGCTGGCGAGCGCCAGGTAGCCGTTGCTCGGCGGCGTCGCGTACGACGTGGTCGCGCCCGAGGTCGCGGCGCGCACGATGCGTTGGCTATGCAATGCCTGCACCACGAACCAGACGTGCTCGTCGCCGAGCGGACCCTGCGCGACGGAGCCCACCGGCGACCCGCGCAGCGGAAAATAGCTAAGGAAGGTCGCGCTCGAGAGATCTCGCACGGTATTGGCGGCCGCCGCAAACGTGGAGACGTGCTGCGTGATCGCAAGGGCCGGCGCGTGGCCGCGGGAACCAAAGTACGTCACGCGCAAGCGCGTCGCACCGGGTGTCACTCCGGCCGTCAATGTGCAGCGGGTGCCGCCCGTTTCGGCCACGCAAAGCCGCGAGGTCGCCGGGTTAATACTTTCGGTCGTAACGCTGACGCCGCCGGTGACGAAGCTTCTCGCTTCAATACGCAGCGAGCGCGTGCCGCCGGGTACGTCGTGCAGTAAGAGCGTTACCGTAGTGACGCGTATGGTGGCCTCGACCGTGCGTCCGGCGCGGTCCCGGAAGGTGACGTCCGCGCGTCCGCCGCGAAGCGGGACGACGTTGAAGGTGGCGCTCGGACCGTGCGGGCCGGCGAACGCGGGCGCGATCTTCGCAACCGTGGCGTTGCTGTTCGTCACGATAAACTGGCCCGTGTAACCGGCTTCGCTTACCCGGAAGGTCAGGGCGCTACTCGGCCCCAGCGTATCGAAGTCCAGAAGCGCCGGCGTGACGCTCAGGCCGGAGGCCGCCGCGCGAACCGCGACCGCCAGAACGAACGCGCCCGCGAGCAAGATGCTCCGGCAGGCCAAGCGTGAAGGGGAAGGTGCGATCATGTTCTCCCGAGCGATCGTGTGGGTCCCTTGACCTCTACCCCGCCGTCTGGGCCGGCTCACGCCGGGTCGCCGAGGTAGGGTTCTCCCCCATACTCAAGCCGGGCAGGCTTGGGCTAGAGTGGGCCCATGAGGATTCGTGTGAACGCCAACCTTTCATCGCTGCGCGCTCGCGTCGCGGCACTCGCCGCCTCGCTCGCATTGGGCGCCTTTCCCGTCGCTGCCGGCGCCACGACTTGCACGTGGTCCATCGTCCCGAGCGTCGACGGCGGAACGAACGGCAACGTGCTCTACGGGGCCGGTGCCTCCACCGTCGACGACGCGTGGGCCGTCGGCTCCTACACCTTGAACGGGGCGCAGACGCCGCTGGCCGAACGCTGGGACGGCGTGAAGTGGACCCGCGTCGCGGCGCCTAATGCCGGCCCATACGACAACGTGCTGGCGGGCGTCGCGGTCCTCACGGCGACCAACACGTGGGCGGTCGGTTACTATTATACGGGCTCCCGGAACGAACCGCTGATCGAACACTGGAACGGCGTCAAGTGGAGCGTCTACTTGAGTCCGACCATCAGCTCCACGTACGGCGCCCAGTTGAACGCGGTCGCGGTCGTCTCACCGACCAACATCTACGCCGTGGGCTGGATCTACACGTCGAACTCGGGTACCACGCAGTCGCTGATCGAACACTGGAACGGGGCGGCTTGGAAGGTCGTGCCGAGCCCGAACGTCACGGGCTCGATCGTCGAGAATCTCGGTAGCATCAGCGTGGTGAACGACGACGACATTTGGGTCGGTGCCGTGTACGTCCCGGCGGGCGGGAACACGGGCATCCATCGGAACCTTTCTTTGCACTGGAACGGCAAGACGTGGGCCATCGTCCTGCCGCTCAACGAAAATACGAGTTCCAATAATATCAACGGAATCGCCGCCTTCTCGACGGGCGTCTTCGCGACGGGCGATTACTACGATTACACGACGGCCGACTTCCGGACGCTGGCCGAGTACTATAACGGAACGAAGTGGGTCAATCAAGCCAGCGCCAACATCGGCAAGGTACAGACGGACCTCTTCGGAATGGCCGGCGTGTCGCCGACCGAAGTCGTCTCGGTGGGCAGCTACTTTCTCTCCGGCGTCTCGCGCACGTTCGCGATGCGTTGGAACGGCGCGAGCGTGAGCTACTACACCCCGCCCAACATAGGGACGACCGCCAACTTCTTCAACGGTGCGTACAAGATCCCGGGAACGACCGACGTGTGGGCCGTCGGCGGCACGGACGACTCGAGCGGGAACCCCGATCAGGGCCTGATCGAGCGCTATCACTGCTGAGGGCGAAACGGCGCTATCGGGGCGGCAGCGTTAGCGTCGCTTCGATCAGCGCCACGGCACTGCCGCCGACGTCGATCGTATCGAATTCGGCGCCGCGCATGCGCACGATTCCATGCAGCAGGCTGCGGCGTCCCATCTTGACGCCTTGCTCGTTCGTGAACCGCGCGCCGTCGCGGGCGGCGAGCAAACCGTATTTCACCAAATAAGCGCCGAGCGGACCGGTCGCGCTGCCGGTGGCGGGATCCTCGACCACGCCGAGTTCGCGCGCGAACATCCGAGCGTAGACGCCGCCGGCTACCGGCGTGAAGACGAACGCGGCGTTGCCGGCCGGATGGCCGGCGACGGCGCGTAGCAGCGCCGGTGGGTCGAGAAACGCGCGATCGACCGCGGCGCGGTCGACCAGCGGCACGTACAGAAACCACGGCCCGGCGCTTCCGGCTTCGATGGGATAGCCGCTCAGCAGGTCGGCCGGCTCGAGCCCGAGCGCGCTTGCGCAGGCGTCGCGCTCGAACTCCGGCCCGAGGGTGATCGGCGGCGTGCGCAGCCACGCGACGAAGGGATCGGCTGCGCGTTCGAGCCGGATCGCGACGGCGCCCACCTTTTCCTCGACGGCGAATTCGCCCGCGCCCGAAGGCACGCGTCCCGCCCGAACGAGCGCGAAGACCGTGCCGAGCGTCGGGTGTCCGGCGAACGGCATCTCGGCGGCGGGGGTGAAAATCCGCAAGCGCGCGACGCAATCCGCACGCGACGGCGGGAAGACGAAGACCGTTTCGGAGAGGTTCAACTCTCGCGCGATCGACTGCATCTCGCGGTCGCTAAGATCGCCGCCATCCAGAAAGACCGCGAGCGGATTGCCTTCGAGCGGCGTTTCGGTAAAAACGTCGACGACCGAGTAGCGATAGGCGCGACTCATCGCGCTATAATTAGGCGGAGCGGCGGAATTTATCCTTGGATTGCGACGCCGCGTGGCGCGCGATCATCAGGTGGCGCGCGTTCCGCGGGAGGACGCCGTCGGCGGTGGCCGCGTAGGCGATGTGAGCGTGCGAGAAGGCCGCGCGCATCCGGCGATTTCCGGGATCCACGGCGATCGAGCAGCCGCGCTCGCGGGCCGTTACGAGCGCGGCGTCGATCGCCGCCAAGCCGTCGCTGGACGTTACCGCGACGTGGCGCGTCGTTAAATACAAATCGGTCGGGCCGTCCGCAGTCAGACGATCGACCGTCGCGGCGAAGATGTCGCCCATGGTGCCGTCGAGATCGCCGATCAAATCGACGACGACGGCAACGGAATTTGGCGCTGCGGGAGCAAACGCTTTTGTCGATAACATGGTCGAAGTATGCAGAAGCGCGCTGAGACTCACCTGAGAGGCGGATGAGAAGTTTGGCCGGGGCGAGACGCTCCTCACAGGCAACTCTCAGGAAACGTACGTAGCATCGAAGAACGATGCTGCAAGCTCAATCGCGAATTCTGATCGTCGATGACGAGCGCCATATCCGCGAGCTGCTTGAAATTGGTCTGGGCGACGAAGGCTACGAGGTCCGTAGCGCCCCGGACGGTCAAGTCGGTTTGCAGATTGCCCGCGACTGGACGCCGGACGCCATCGTCCTCGACGTCATGTTACCCAAGATCGACGGCATCTCGCTCTTGCCGATGTTCCGCAAGCTGACTGAAGCTCCGATCCTGATGCTCTCGGCCAAAGGCGAGACCATCGACAAGGTCGCGGGGTTACAAGGTGGCGCGGACGATTACGTGGCGAAGCCCTTTGAGATGGCGGAATTGACCGCGCGGCTCGAGACGGCGCTACGCCGGCCGCGGCTGGCGGCTCCGCAGGTCCTGCGGTTCACCGATCTCGAGGTGAACCTGGAGACGCGACTGGCCCGGCGTGGCGAGAAGCGGATTTCGCTCTCCGCCCGAGAGTACGACCTGCTGGTGGTCCTGCTGCGCAATCCCAACCGCGTGTTCAGCCGCGATCAGTTGCTGGATCAGGTGTGGGGCACCGAGCGGTACGTCGGTCCGGGCGCGGTCGAAACGTACATTTCCTATTTGCGCGCCAAGGTCGACCACGGCTTCTCCCGGCGCTTGATTCACACGCACCGCGGGGTCGGTTACTCGCTCCGCGCAGAATAGCGGATGTTTCGTTCGCTCGCCGCGCGCTTAACCGCCACCTACGTCTTCGCGGCGATCGTGCTCGTGGTGATCGTAATCGGCGCCGTCACGGCGTTCACGCTCTCGTGGTTCGGCATCGCGACGCGCGAGTCGACCGAAGCCGTCGCGCGGCAGGTGCCGGAGGAGTATCGGCTCGAGGTCTCCCGCGGCCGTTCGCTCGAGCAAGCGGCACACGCCTTGGCCGAGCACCTTGCGCGCCCGGGAATCCGCGTCGTGATCATCGGCTTTGAGGGCGGGCGCCGCCGTTTTCTGGCCGCTGCCCCCGACGACGGGCCGCCGCGGTTTGGACCGCCTTCGCGCTTTGGACCGCCGCCGCCGTCATTTCCGAACGGGAACCCGAACCTGAACGCGAACCCGGGCGCGGCCCCGCCCGGGACGCCGCCGGATCGGCCGCGCCCTTTCCCGAGCGACGCGGCCGCGAACGACCGGATGCGGCCGTTTCCGTTCGCGCTCAACTTCCTGTTGCGGCTGGAGCCGCGCAGCGTCGCGATCCCCTTTGGCCGGGTCACGATTTTCCCCGATCCGGAGCAGCTTGTGGCCGCGATCAACGCGTTCTGGCTCGCGATGATCCCGATCGGGTTCTTCGTGGTCGTCGTCGCGTGGCTGCTCGGTCGCTACATCACCGGTCAAGCGCTGCGCCCGCTCGCGGAAACGACGGCCTCCCTCGACCGCTTCGGCGCGGGCGACTTCACGCCGCGGGCGATCGTGACGGTCGAGCGCAACGAAATCGGTGAATTGGCGCGGGCGTTCAACGCCGCCGCCGCGCAAGTGAGCGCGGCCTTCGAGGAACGCCGCGTGGCCGAGGCGCAGATGCGGCAATTCATCGCCGATGCCGGGCACGAGTTGCGAACGCCGTTGACGGTCATCATGGGCTTCATCGACGTCTTGCGGCGCCGCGCGCAAGGCGACGGCGGCATCGCGCCGCGCATCTACGAAACGATGCTCGAGGAAAGCCGGCGCATGCGCGCGCTGATCGACAAGCTGATCCTGCTCGCGCGCCTGGAAAATCCAGAGCAGCGCGAGCTGGAAACGGTCGACCTGGCGCAGGTGACGGGTCAAGCCGTTGCGGCGTTGCAGGTGCTCGATGCGACGCCGCGCGTGGCCCTGCAGTCCGCGACCGACGTGCTGGTGCGTGGCTACGAGGGCGAACTCTACGACGCGGTGGCGAACTTGGTCGAGAACGCGCTCAAATACGCCCCCGGCTCGTCCGTCGAGGTGCGGGTTCGCGTGAAAGACGGCGAGGCGCTCGTCGACGTCAGCGACCATGGGCCCGGCATCCCCAGCGACGAGCAGACGCGCATTTTTGACCGGTTCTACCGGGGCCGCGAACACGGCGAGGCCGAAGGCTTCGGATTGGGTTTGGCGATCGCCAAGCGCGCCGTCGAGCGTGCGGGCGGCCGTCTCACGCTCCATAGCGTGCCCGGCGAAGGGAGCCGGTTCACGCTGGCGATGCCGCTAGCCACGCGCGGAGAGGCTGCCACGCTCGCCGTATAAGCTCGCTATGATCCGTCTACTCGACGAGACGACCGTCGGGCAGATCGCCGCGGGCGAGGTCGTCGAACGCCCGCTGTCCGTCGTCAAGGAACTGGTCGAGAACGCGCTCGACGCGGGGGCGACGCGGGTTTCGGTCGCCGTCGCCGGCGGCGGGCTCGATGCGATCGAAGTTGCCGACGACGGCAGCGGAATCGTGCCGGCCGATATGGAGCTGGCCTTTGCGCGGCACGCGACGAGCAAGCTCGCGCGCGCGAACGACCTCGAGAAAATCGCCACCTTGGGATTCCGCGGCGAGGGCCTCGCAAGCATCGCGAGCGTCGCGCGGGTGCGCTTGATCTCGCGCACGGCGGGCAGCGACGTCGGCTTCGCGGTCGACGCGCACGCGAGTGCGGTTTCCGAGCCCGAACCCGTCGCAGCCCCGCCCGGGACGCGTGTCATCGTGCGCGACCTGTTCGCCAATGTGCCCGTGCGGCGAGAATACGTGCGCTCGCCGACGGCGGAGTTCGCGCGCATCTCGACGTTCTTGGCCACGCTCGCGCTCGCTTATCCCGGCGTCAGCTTTTCGCTCTCCCACGACGGACGCGCGAGCTTCGTCTTCCCGGCGGCCGCGAGCGTCGAGCAGCGGCTGATCCACGTCTTCGGTCCGGCGCCGGCGGGAGCACTGCTCCCGCTCGAAGCCGCGGAGCCGCCGGGTTCGACCCTGCGGGTCGGCGGCTTCATCAGCCGGCCCGGCGTCGATCGCGCCGACCGGCGCATGCAGCTGCTCTTCGTCAACGGCCGGCTGCTGCGCTCGAGCCTGATCGCCGGCGCTTGGAATGCCGGCTACGCGACCTTCGCGCTGACGAGCCGCCAGCCGTTCGGCGCGATTTTCCTCGATCTGCCGCCGGACAGCGTCGATCCCAACGTTCATCCGACGAAGAGCGACGTGCGGTTGCGTCACCCCGAAGCCGTGCACGACGCCGTCAAACGGGCGATCCGCGCCACCCTCGCGCGCGACGCCGGTATGCGCATTGAAGGCGCCCTCTCGCTCGCGCCTCCGGCCACCGGGTCCGCGGGACTGCACGGGGCCGGTCAGAACGGTGCCGGGCTCTTGTGGGCCGGCGGCGTCGCCGAGGCTGAGGCGGGCGGGGCGGCCGCCGGCGATCCGGCATCGGATGTCCCGGCCGCGCTTGACTTCGCCGCCTCGGAAACGCCGGCGGCGCTGCGCATCCTCGCGCAGCTCGACGCGACCTATCTGCTCGCGACCGACGGTAACGCGCTCGTGCTCGTCGACCAGCACGCGGCCCACGAGCGGGTCGCGTACGAGACGATCGCGGACCGGGCGCGGCGGGGCGAACCGGTCAGCGAGCCGTTATTGATTCCGTACGCGCTCGAACTGGACGCGGCCGAGGCCGCGCGGTTCGAAGCGTCGCGCGAGGCGCTCGCCGCGGCGGGTTTCGAAGCGGAACCGTTCGGCGAGCGCTCGTACCGGGTCACGGCGACCCCGGCCGGGTACGGCGCGCGCGCGTTCGACCTGCGCGCGTTCGTCGCCGATCTCGGCGACGACATTCCGGGCTTGAACGCGCGCGAACGCGCCTGGGCGTCGCTGGCCTGCCATTCGGTCGTGCGCGCGGGCGAAGCGCTGGAAGTCGAAGAGATGGCGGCTCTGGTCGCGCGGCTGGTGCGCTGCGCGAACCCGATGCATTGCCCGCACGGTCGACCGACGATCGTGCGCATCGAGGCCGGTGCCATCGCTCGCATGTTCAAGCGTTTGTGAACGTCCTGATCCTCGCGGGGCCGACCTGCTCGGGCAAAACGGCGCTGGCGCTCGAACTGGCCGAACGCTTCGACGCTGAGATCGTCGGCGCCGACTCGCGCCAGATCTACCGGGGCATGGAGGTGGGCACGGCGGCGCCGACGCCCGCCGAGCGCGCGCGCGCGCCGCATCATCTCATCGGCTTTCTCGATCCGCACGAACGGTATAGCGCGGCGCGTTTTGTGGCCGACGCGTCGGCGGCGCTGGCCGGCGTCCGCGCGCGCGGTAAGCGGGCGATCGTGGCCGGCGGAACCGGGTTCTACATCCGCGCGCTGGCGGGCGACGTCGCGCTCTCGGCCGCCTTCGATCCGGCGTTGCGCGAGCGGCTGGCCCGGGAGGCCCGGCTTCATCCGCCCGGCGTGTTGCACGCCTGGCTGCGCGCGCGTGACCCCGCGCGGGCGGAGACGGTATCGCCGAGCGACGGGTACCGGATCGTCCGCGCCCTCGAGGTCGCCTTGACCCGCGCCGCCGGGTTGCCGGCCGAGCCGGATCCGAGGCCGTCGGGCCCGGACGGCCTCGCGGGCTTCACGTTTCACAAAGTGGTGCTCGACGTCGAAGACGGCGAACTCGACGCGCGCATCGCCCGGCGCGTCGACGCGATGCTGGCCGGCGGACTGGTCGCGGAAGCGGAGCGCATCGGCGCGGGCGCGGTGGCCTCCGATGCGGTCGGCTATCCGCAGGCATTGGCCTATCTCGGCGGGTTGTCGACGCCGGCCGAACTGCGCGCGGCCTTGGTCCGGGCCACGCGGCGGTATGCGAAGCGTCAGCGCACCTGGTTTCGCAGCGAACCCGCCGTGACGTGGGCGACGCCCGGATCGGTCCACTCGCTCGCCGCCGCCGTCTTGGGCGGTTGACCGCTCACACAGGACGGCGCCGCGAAAGGCCTGAAGCGCGCGGAATGCCGATCACTTCGAGCCCGAACGCCGGGCGCGCCCAGCTCCAGGACACCTACCTCGCGGAGGTAAAGCGCCAAGGCATCGCCGTAACCGTCTACCTCGTCAACGGGTTCCAACTGCGAGGGACGGTCCAGGGCTACGACGCCTTCACGATCGTGCTCGAATACGAACATCGCATGCACTTGATCTACAAACACGCCGTCTCCACGATCTCGCCCCAGACGCCGTTGACCCTGCCCGAGTGAACGCGAACGGGCGGGCCGTGGCCGTGGTCAAGATGCACGGAGCCGAAAACGTCTTCGCGCTCGTCGACGAGCGGCCGCCGCACTTCGAGACCTATGCGGAACTGGCGCGCACGCTCTGCGCGAAGGACGGCCCGATCGGCGGCGCCGACGGGTTGCTCGCCGTGTTGACCTCGCCCGGTCACGCGGCCGAAATGCGGATCTTCAACGCCGACGGCAGCGAAGCCGAAATGTGCGGCAACGGGGTGCGTTGCGTGGCGCGCTATTTGGCCGACCGCGGTGCGGGCCGGTCTTTCTCGATTTCGACCTTGGCCGGGCCGATCGGCGTCACGGTGACGTCGCCCGGCGCGACGTTCGAAGCGTGCGTCGACATGGGGCTCGTGACCTTCCCCAACGCTCTGCGCGAAGAACGCCTGCCCTTCGAAGGCGCCGGCGCGTTTTACAGCGTGTCGGTCGGTAACCCGCACGCCGTATTTTTCGTCGACGACGTCGACGCGGTCGATCTCGAAGCGCTCGGCGCGCTCTTACCCGCCACCAACGTCCATTTGGCGCGCGCCGTCAACGACCGCACCTTACGCGTCCGTCATTTCGAACGCGGCGTCGGGTTGACGCGGGCGTGCGGCACCGGCGCCGTCGCGTGCGCGGCCGCCGCGACGGTCGTGCGCGGCGCGCGCTCGCCGGTCGAAGTCGACGTGCCGGGCGGAACGCTGACCGTCGACTGGCAGCCCGGCCAAACGGCGCGCCTGACCGGCCCCGCGGAGACGCTCTACGAACGCACGCTGAACCTGTGACCGGGCTCGCGTACGCGGATGCGCGCGGGCGGATTTTCTTCGACGATACGCGCGCGCCGCTGGCCGACGGCGGCCACGTCCGCGCGCCGCAGCCGGAGGAGCTGATTCCGGCGCCGCCCGGGACGTTGCCGACGATGCTACCCGGCCGGGCGCCGCTCTTGGCGCGCGGTCGCGCTCCGCATCGCACGGCACTGGCGGCCCTGTTGCCGGCGGGCTTCACGCGGCTCCTCTTGCCGGCCTATCACTCCGCCCCCGATGCGCCCGCGCTTCCGCTTTTCGGGTACACCTTCGCGTGCACGGTCGACGACGAACTCTTCGTCGCGGCCATGCGCACCGATGCGAGCGACGATTGGACGCCGCGGCAGTTCGCCGCCGGCGAGTTGGAGGCACGCGTCGCCGCGCGGCGCGCGCGCGATCCCGGGAACGGCGTGTTGGCTCAACTCGCGATCTGCTCGCTCGAATACGGCTGCTTCACGGCCCAGAACGTCTTCCTGGAACGCGGCGAAGCGGCGCTGCCCGTATCGCCGAAATGCAACGCGCGGTGCATCG
>Ga0116227_10009244_pt1 | contig 18001 bp, 12 predicted proteins | sample S1TSphgellanicum_FD_89693 | JGI IMG/M metagenome (GOLD analysis project Ga0116227, IMG submission 89693) | Host-associated microbial communities from peat moss isolated from Minnesota, USA - S1T2_Fb - Sphagnum magellanicum MG | ecosystem: Host-associated > Plants > Peat moss > Unclassified... | reverse complement strand
TTTTTTGATGGGTTTTGTTTTCTGTGTCAGTTAAACTGCCCGGTCCTTTTCTTCTTTTTTTTGTTCGACGGGTGCATTATGCACCGGGTTCACACTAATATGAATAATTGATAATTGATATTGTGTATATGTTTGAAGTTGATGCATTTCTTTTTCAACAATATCATTTATTTGAAAGTTGAAAGCAAATATAACTTAACTTTTTTGAACAAATTCTAGTTAATGCAAATGTATATTGTTAAATCATGTTTTGTGACACCTTTTAAATCAAATGTTAAACAATCAAGTGTGAAACCTTTGCATAATGTATTGTACAAGTAGTGGTTAATTGAATAGGGAATTGAACTCTTATAATGATGTGTGAAGAATTATTTCCAATTTGTATTTCAACCATTTTTTGTTCAATTGGTGTCCATTTTTTTTATTAAGTCTAGGGAATTTTTGATACATATGATAATTTTAAACTACAATATTGAATCCAACATGAAGATTGAAAAACTTTATCCATATTATTGGTTTAGAAAGCATTTATGTATAGTTTTGAAAAATGTCATATGCATTCTTAACAAGATTGTTTGATGTCATGTAATTACCTCCATATAGTTTTACCAACATATTTTTTTTAAATAATACTTCGTGATGCAAACCACTTGTTTAATTTGACATAATTGATCATTTGTATTGAGAAGGACATGTTTTAGTATGTGTACCTTGTGCAACAAAAATGAATGTTTGACCAAGAATATTGTTTCAAAGACATTTTTGTTATGCATGTGTGTTTTAATATTTGTGTAAAACAAATATAACAATATATAATCTATAGGTGGAATTTCTAAGCAACACTAAAAAACCAATGTCATTGATACGTTGTGATGATGACATTCAAAATATATTTAAAATAATGTTAATAAATTTTAAATCTTTTTGTCATGTAACTTGTTGCAATTCATAACATTTAACATTTTTATGTTCAAAAGCTTGTACCAAGAATTTTAAACCATCAATATATTGGTTTGAAAGATCCATGAGTTTCAAAGTAAAAGAGCTTGATAAAAATTTCCTATCATTACAATGTTGAAACAACCCATCAATTTGTTATGTGTTTGTTTTATAACTCGTAGTCTATGATTTATAAAAGTTAATATTTTATTTCCTATTAAGGAGATCTTGTCCATGACCAATTAATAAACAAAATTGAACATAAGTATCAATTAAAATGTCACATTAATCATCATTTAATGCTTTAGTTAGTTTTTTTTGTTTAATGGAATTGTAATTGTATAATGTATTGTGGTTTCATTAATATTAGATGTTGTTTTTCATGTACACGCAAGTTTCATGACTTTTGGTTTTAATGGATTAACGTTTGTAATCTTTGTTATGTAATATTGAAGCAGTATTTGTATAATAATATACATAAGTGCACAAAAGTTTTTCATGTCCTTGCACCTCCTATAAGAAATATATGTAAAGGTTTTGTAAGATTTTTAATTTTTGTATAGTATATGGTCAACAATTGCTTGTTGTTTGTCATTTTATTTATCTCATACATGAAGAAAAATATTCATATGAACCATGTCCATTTACTTGTAAAAAAATATCATTCATTGATGACTTCATTTTTTGATGTATTTTTTTCATTTGATAAATCATACTTTTCAATTTGTTTGGTGTTCATAAATTATACATGTGTTTATATAGATTGTTTGTATAAATGTCTTCCTATGGGCCTATTTAGTGCATTTTTTTATTTTTCAAATTTTTGATTGTGAATATTCTCAATTCATCTTCACATATGTTCATGGTGTTGAAATTATATAAATTGTCTTCACAATCTTTGAACATGTTCATGTTGCTCCATATAAGTTTATTTCCATGAAGTATGATCAAATTTTTATGAATATTTTGATTCATGAAACAATTTGAATAAAAGTAAAAAGTTTATCTAATGATTTTTTAGGTTTTTATGAAAATTAAACAATGCCTGATGATTTATTTATTTTCTATTTTGGTATTTTTTACATGTTTTAACATTATATAATAGGCTACAAATTCATAGTTGGTGTAAACTTTCATCATGAGTTTTATACTTATATAGTAATGATTTGCAATGAATTTGTGTCAAGGTCGAAGGTAAATTTTATATGGCAATAATAATATTTTGTTATGTTCTTCATAAATGTTCATAAATTTAAATGGTTTTGTTGTATGATAAAAAATATTTGATAGTTATATATATATATATATATATATATATATATATATATATATATATATATATAGTTTGTTGCATTGACATTTGTGGTGCATTTAAAAATGAATTTCCTAAATTTTTTAATGTGTTCCAATGTTTTGGTTTGTTTGTATTTACATTTTTTTTAACATAGACTGCATTTCTTGTGTTGCAAACATATATATTCTTGTTAAATAGGAAGTGCAATAAATAGTCCTAGCATATAAATCAAAAAAGAATTTTGTGTTTGTATTTGTTTCCCATAAAGGCATTGCATGCATATTAAACACATTTGTAAATATATCAAGTGGTTTCATTTTTAAAATAATGTTGATTTTTGCAATGTATATTGCAATGTCGAGATATATGTTTTTTCATTTATTTTAAAATTTGTAAACAATATCAAAAACAAATCTTCACCTAATATCATACTAACGAGGTTTTAGTAAATATTAGTAGTAAGTTTACAAAGTTGAGGAGTACATTGAAATTCTTCTAAAAGATATAAATTTCTTATACATTTGATTAGAGGTTTTAAATAATGAAATTGACAAGTTGCTTAACATTTTTTTCTACAAGTACATCTATGTTGATATGTTTGCAAATTATGTTGGGTTTTAAGTTTTTTGATAAATTATCAAGTATTTATTGACAAAAAAATTTATGTTTTGTATGAAGAAACTTCAAATTTTGGTGCATGTGTCAACCATAATAATTCATGATCATGAACAAGTCTTCCAACTTGAAATTTGATCACAATAAAATAGTCTTTAACTTGACCAAAGAAGTTATCAATATTTTGAACAAGATTATGAAAAATATTCATTTTATGTTTGTAATAACAAGTGCATGTAACATATCATTTTGTATCAATTTTGTATTATTTATAATATTTAGATTTTTTAGATTCATATTTCTATTACTATGTTGATCATATTGTTTTTAAAGTGTTTTCATAAATACCAACCAATTATTAATACATGTAGTCAATGTAACGAAAAATGTTGAAGGTCCAAGTTGTTTCATCATTGCCCAAAAAAATTACAAAAATTGTTTAAATAATCAAGAAATATTCTTATGTGAGTTAGTTTTTTATACCTTGGATTAAATTTTGATATTTTCCTTAAATTTATATCATTGGATACACCATCAATGATAAAAATGTGACCTAACAATGTCTCCTCTCATGTATGAACCTATATAGAAAACAAGATTCATATAATTAATGTTTTTATTGTTTTGAAATATATATTAGCTATTTGATACATGTATTTTCTATTATTGGTTATTAATGTTCCATCCATTTTTTGGTATGAAACTAAAAATGTAGGTCTTACATGATTAAAAAAAAATCTTTTACATGAGTAGGCCATGAGTAAAACATTTTATGTGTAACATGTAAGACATGAGTAACATCTTCATTTAATAATTTTTCAAAGTTATGAGAACCATTTGAAGTTGCTAATTCATTGGACACAAACTATTTCCAATCACCAATTTTTTGTTTATGTTTGCAAGTTTTATTAAATATTGTCAAAACAAAATTATTGTCATTTTTTTGGTATAAGAATGTCAGATAAAATTGTTGTAAAACTCTAATTATTATGTTTAGGTGAACATAACCTAACATATATACATTTATATTCTTATTTTTTATTTGTTTAAAAATAGAATAATCATCATGTGGCATTCGTGATAAGACAATTTCCAAAAGATTAAAATTTGTTGGAACATTTACAGTGCTTTTATGCATCCCATATTGTCCATATATTTTTGAATGGAAAATTTGTGCAAATGCAAGGTGTGGTGCTATTAAAAACTTCATATTCTATTATGTCTCATTTCCAATATGATCTTATAACATTTAAATTTAATGTTTTATTTCCATTAGTTTTTATTCAACAAGATTTCCATATAAGTAAAGTTTCTTGTAACATTACATTTTTTATCTAAACAAGTAAATGTTATATATATGAAATTGATGTAGAATGTAAGTGGTATTGAGAACATAATCTTTGACAACAATAAACAATGATGTTTAAGAACATTTAATTTTAAAAATATTTAACAATATATTTGTCATTAAATTTTTATCCTAAATTTTTTTCTAATACAATCGCATTCTGAATTGTAGAAACCACAACTTTCATTAGTATTTGCACATTTATATTGGCATTCAAATTTGTTAACTTCATTCAAGTGTGGCAATTTCATTGGAACATTATGACTTTGATCTATACAAGTTGTTGGCTTATTATCATTCACTTTTTTCTTTAGATTAAAAAATTCAAAATGTTGTTTAATCTATGATGTATTTAGATTCAAATATGAATGTTTAAAATGAAAAGCTAATGGAATTTCTTTCATTATCACATTAGATATGTTTTTATTGACATATTAACAAATCATTATCTAACTCTACATTCCAACTACATCTTTCCATTTATTTTGACATTTTTCTTGAACATTGTCTTGTTTTTAATATCCACTTGATTTATTATTCCTATCATTGTCAAATAACATCATTTTTGAAAATTCAAATTTACATAATTAAACCTATTAGCATGTTCAATAGGATTGTCACGATATAATATGTTCAAAATTGAACCATCAAATTCATGGCCAACTTTTATCATTATTTGATCATTGTTTCTATTCCACTTATGAATTGCACACTCTAAATAGTGTGATATCTAAAATATTGCTATGAAATCATCCTATAAATCTTCATTACTAGCTAATATTGACATACTTAATATAACTTTCCTTGTTGGTTACTTGCCCATTGTGCAAATTGTGTTAAAATTCATAATTGAATGTTAATAAATTTTTTGAAACTTGGAGTAAATACATAATCAACCAAATATACAATCACCCACATTAAAACCAAAATCCATCATATGTTGTAATCCAAATTTTGCTAATTTGTAATCCAACATCTATTGCCATGTTATTAGCCACATTATTCAAGACCCTTAAAACATTTTAGATAATTTTATTAAAATTAAAATTACTATTTTTTATTTTACCTGTGAAAAATTAAAATTCAAACCACAAATTCAAATAAAACTAAAACATCCATTTGAAACAACTATCATAATCAAAAGCACAAACCGCCAATTTGAACACTTAAAACAAAACAAAATTAAAACACCAAAACCTTAAAATGTATAAATGAAACTAAAAGCATATTAAACACAATACACACAATTGAAATTTGTCAATTAAAATTCTAACATGAAGTGAAAACAAAACTTTGAATATTAAACTTACATCACAAATCAAAACAAAAATTATACTATGACACTACTTATACAAATTGAATCAAAAACTAAAACACAACCTTAAAACCTAAAATAATTTTTACTTAATTGTTGATCAAAACTAATTGAAAATCATAAATTAAAAACAAAAGCTTATTCTTGATCTCAAAAATTATAAAACCAAAAATAATTTTTAAATTACAAACCATTTTTTTTGAAAGGAAAGATTGAATTAAAACCCTAAAGCAAAAAAGTTTAAATAAATCAACAATACATTAAACTCAATGCATTTAGAATTAAAAGTTTTAGCAAAAACCTTAATTTATGATTTAAATCCCATACATAGACTTTAACGCTAATTAAAAACCTAAAATTAGAATTGAAATCAAAAATTTAAGTTGACATTAAATTAAAAAATAATAATTTATGTATTAAAATCCTAGTGTGCATTAAAAACTTTAAATTGTATATGAAACTGAAACTTAATTTTTAATTGAACTTTCAATCTAAAACTAAATTAAAATTTTAGTGAAAAATAAATTATTTAACCAAAAACTATAAACCTCAAATGTAACAATCTTAAATTATTGACTCCTACAATTAGACTTTAAAACATTAAACACCAAAATTTAAATAATATACTGAACATTAATCTGAACATTGCACACCCTCATATGAACCACGAATTTTATTAAAAAAAACTTAAATTAAAACCCTAAGTTATCATTGCATTAAAACCATTAAAAATACATCAAACCAAACTTCCAAAGTGAAATTAAATCAACACTAAATGAATTCACTAAAAAAACCTTTTAATTTTTTTACATTGCATTGAAAGCCTAAAATGAATTTATACAAACCCAAAAATAAAATTTAAAAATCCTAATTGTGAATCAATATCAGTTAAAGTTTTACATACATGTACACATTAAAACCCCAAAAAAGACACCAAACTTTTAAAGTCTAGATTATATTCATAAACTTTATGTCTCAACACTTAAAATTGCATATAAAACTAACAAAATCTGAACAAAACCTAGTAAATCACCCCTAGGAAAAAAATGAAAATTATTATACCTAAAATCCATCCCCAAAGCATGTTTACAATGGTGTCATGCATACAATGTAAATAGTAAGATTTAAATCATTTAAAGAAATTTAAATAATATGTGGAAACACTTTAAACAAAAATTCTAATTTGAAACTCAAAGAAAAATGTCAATTTTTGTTTTAAAGAGGTTGCATGTTCAACATGTATAAACAAAATTACACACTATGAATAAAAAATTTTGTGAACTAAAATAAAATCAACACTAAAAAAAACTATATATATATATATATATACATATGAACTAATTACACCCATGTTCTATTGATCCAAAATAACTATGTACTATGTTGGACACATGGCATATGCAACACTCATGTGGAATTATTCAACTTGACTAATGTGACTAAAATCAATTATCTAAATATGATTGATAATGACTATAATGATACTTTTGATAGTATAACAATACTAAAAGTATATATTGTTTAATTTTTAGAAAATTTAATATTAAAAAAATTAAATTTTTTCATGTTTTCATTTTTTGTTTTAAATGATTCACATAAAAATATATGGCAACATTTAAAATATAACAAAATGACATGTGAGCATGTAGAAGATCATAAAATATTTTTAAAATTTTAATTTATGAAAAATAAACACATAATAAATGTACATGTGAAACTTCATTTAATTTAATTTTTAAAATATTGAGATTAGAAAAGGTAAAATGATTATTTTACACAAAAATAAACACAAGTGAATTATAATTATATCATTATATCATTCAAATTTATTTCACTAGATATATATTGAAAATTAACGTAGTATTTTTTCATTTTGAAATTAATAATAATTTTAAATTCCAATGCAATTATAAAATAAAAAATAAGTTGAATTGAATAATGTTATTAAATGTGTATTTGTGTAAACAATTTCATTACAAAATTAACCAATTATAGAGAAAGGTTATAATGTGTGATATTTTTTTAAAATGTGTTTATATATTTGGTAGTAACAAGTTATATCATCGTGTGAGGTGGTGTTGGAATGGCAAAAGTTTTGGGTTATGATTAAAGAGGTGCAAGTTTAAACTACAATTTGGACATTCTGTGTTTGTGACATCATCATAATGACTTATCGTAAGTTTGTTAAACTCAAAAATAAAATAAAAATTGGAATCATGAATCTAATGCAATTTTGGATTAACCCATAGTTCAATTAAAAAATAGAAGTTATTATCATCATTAAATTATTTATACAATAATATATAAATATTTTAAAGTTAAATTAATATTGTCATGTCAACTAGTAGTTTGAATCATTTCAACCACATAAACTAATAATTCTAATCATTCCAATAATTTTGGACAATCATTTCAATAAAAAAAAGATGGTCAATTTTTTGGCATAAACAACTAGTTTGATTTGATTAAGGACACTTTTGTCCATTGTGATTGAAATGTTAATCATGTAAACGAGCATAGAAACCATATTATGTAACAGTATATTTAAACAACAATTGACAATTCATTATATTTTACCATGTCATGTCATCAACACCACAATAGTTACTTTCCACACCATTGCCTTGTGCAAACTATAAACATGGCCTTATATATCTAAAAAGTTGAGCAAAAATATTTAAACTTACCATTTAAAAAATGAAAATAATATGTATTAAACACAAAGTATAGTTTTGAAAAATGAACAAAAAAACTATCCAATTTTTTTTGGATCATACCTTTCAACTTCCCACTAATAACAAATTGGCCAACAAATACAAATTACCCAAACCACACCAAACAATGAAAACATTCCATGGATTTGCATCCTACAAAAAAATTAATCAAACAAAACAACTAAAAATTGTTCTAAATAAAAAAACTCAAAACACAAATGTTTCAATCAACATCCCTCATTGCAAATTTTGATCGTATGTTCTCATCACAACACCTACAAACTCCATAATTTGCCTCTTCATAAACTCCATTATGTACAATCTCAAGAAACTTGGGGGAAAAAAAAAACAAATCAAATGAACAATGGTAACCCCATTAGACACATCAACTAAAAAAAATTCATAAACACAATAAATCTCATTGCATACAACCACCTATGTCAAACCACAAAACAATTCCATAACATCACCATCCTTGTAGAAACCCATGTGTGAACATAAGCCAATAACTAAACATTTATTCATATATTCTTCATTTCTTGTCATTTTTAATGATCTTCATGGTTATGGGTGTGTCATGTTGAGGTTTACAAGACCTCTTTGAACTTTGGAAGCAATCAAAATAGTAGGAAGAAAATGAGCATGTTTAAATAGCAAAATGTTTTTTGAAAATGCATTAGACACCTTTACTTTTAGACCCCATATCTTTTTCATTTCTTGTTTGTTTTGAGCGATTTAAAAAGATGGGGGTGTGCCAAATTGAGTTTCAGAAACCTTTTTTGAACTCTAAAAGAGATTGAACAATGTCCAAATATTTAAGCTCCAAACACTTGTCAAACCAAACACTATTTCCAAATCTCATATCTTCTTATTTTTTGTCCACTTTGAGCCATATTCCTGGTGATGAGTATAGTAAGTGGAGGTTCACAATACCTCTATAAAATCTAGAAGCAATTAAATTGTGTCCAAGGATTTTAAGCTCTTTAAGAATTTAAATGTTTAGACATCAACTTGTCTACCTATCACTTCCAAGTATTTCCAAGCTAGAATGGACAAAAAATGGCACAATGGTATTTTAAGCTAAAAATATTTTTGTAGTGTGTTTTTACTATGACAAAAGTGTGAAATTGTTGAATGCATAAACCATATTTGAATTTTTAAAAATTGACCTAGGACAACCATTTTGTTTATGTTGATATTCGTTGTTCATGAATAGAAATGAAAAATGTTTCATTTTCATGCCAAATTTTTTTATAAAAACTGGTGCATTCTAGGGCTTTCAAAGGTCCATCAAAATGCATTTCATGTTGTGAAATGGCACGGAAACTTGCTATAGTTCATCAACATGTAATTGAATATTGGGTAAAAAATATGTGTTATTCATTGAGGATTTTTTATTTAATAAGTCCATATGCATAATTTTACTTCCAATGGTTTAAACGAAAAAGTCCCTCAACATTAGTTGTATTTAATCATATATATATATATATATATATATATCACTTAATAACTATAGTTATTTTTAATGTGTGAAAATAAAATATTTTAAAAATAAATTTGTTTTTTAATTTGTCAGCTGGGTCTTTGAACTTGGAAAGGTGTGCATAAAATAACCTTTGTACACGCTTTTATAGACACTATTGTTTGCAAACGCCTTTCCAACCACAAAAGAAATGACAACCAATCTCCTTTCCATGCACATAACCATGTCTATTTGAAAAAAAGATTGCTTGGAAAAACCAAGAAAAAACCATCAACCAAAAAATGACCACAATTGATCTCCTTCAATACATACAACCACATCAATTAGAAAAATGTTTCCTAAAAAAAGAAAAAGAAAACCCACCTTCCTACATTATGTTTCAAGTCATTTTTTAGTTTGATTCCAAAATGGAAGGATATGGGATATTAGTGCTTAAATTCATGGGGACATTAAAACCTGCTAATGAATTTTGTCCAATGAAGCCTAGGGCTATTTTTTGAACACTACATGATGAAATGCATTGTTTTCCATAGTTTGTGTCCCCCACCATCAAAGCTTTAAAAATTAAAACTATTTTGACAATTGTTTTGATTATTAATATTCTATTACCACCCATTAGTATTCAAACAGAAGACTCCATGGGGATCACTAACAATCTTCACAATTAATCTACTTTCTAACAACTTTATGACATTTACTACATCATTGTTTTCTTTTTTGTTTATTTATTTCACAAAACATCAATTGAAACATGCCTAAAACCGTTTGGTGTTGCATTATTGCCCAAATAGTGCATTGGATAAAGCTTGTTAAAAGGTGTTTAATGTCTTTCCTAAATTAAAAACTTTAGGGAAGAACAAAGACAAATTTTATAATTTTGTCAATGCCATGATACCTTTCAAGTTTGTTTTGGGAACCAATGGTGACTACCATTATGTTTCACATGTTTGTTTTGTTTTTTCTTAAAAAAAAGATTGACAAAAAAAAAATTTACAAAAAACCCATAGAACTACATTGCTTAAAAAAAAAACCACAACAAAAAAAGAAAACAAATCAACAACATTAGCCTCTTACACATATCAACAATAACCATATAAGATTTAGGAAAACATTAAACAACCCCCAACAAGCATTGTTCAACATATTTGTTGGCCAACAATGCTTAGTGTTTTGCAAGCCACGCGATTCTACTATAAGTTTTGATTAGTTTGATTTTACTTTTTAAATCAATGAAAAATATGGATGTTATTATTTGTAGTTGAAAACTATGTTAATGGTTGGTACTTTCATTCTTTCTTGAGAGGGCTTAGATTTGAAATCAATGTTGAACAATAAAACATGTAGAACAAGCAAAACTACTCAACATGGTTAATCATATAACCACATTGGGTGCAAAATTGACACAAAAAGACAAACCTAAAAATGCATTGGACAAAACTCATTGGGAGTATTTTGCATTTCTAGAAGAAATGATAAACCATGTCATTTGCTAATCCCTTGATTGCTTTCACACATTTTCGTTGAAGAATACAACTCACAAGAAACAACAATAAAAACAAATTGACAAACACAACCCCACACAAAAACAAAGAGGAAATATTTAAAAAAAACAACGCCACCAAATCTATCATCAAATATGCCTTGTCCTAAAAGGTTGTTTGATTGTCAACCTTTGTTCGATTATTGATCTGCCTGCTCTATGTAGTTCATCTGAAATCATGGGTACATGAGTTCTTCATGTTGAGGGTGAAAACCTTAAGGTATCAATCCTAAAATGCTAAACACGTTCATGATATAAAATATAAAAATAGAAAATTTTAATAATAATCAAGAAAACTCTATAACTAGCTAATAATTGTAGGATTGTCAATAAGATAACTGATGATTATTAATAGGTTATTTGATCATCTACCCTTATGCATAACCGGTGGTTATTATCCAAAATATTGATGATTCTAATCAACAACCAATTTTTATTAGAAAATCTACATGGTGATGATGGAAAAATCGATAACTAAGCAACACTGAGCAAAACGTATTAATAGCAAACCACTTGGACCAATCAAGAGCAGACATTAGACACGCTCTGACTTTTTCCAGCCTGAACACATTGAGAAAAATGGTGATCCTGAACAGTAAAAATTGGATGAAGAAAGTAAAATTATGCAGGTTCAGATCAGGAAATTGTTTGTGGTTCAGTATAATTTTACAGTTTGCAGTAGCTAGTAAAGTGCGCAAAAATGCTGTGCACTTTTAGAAAAGAGTATAATAAATACGATCCGACTGCGGCTCATTGAATCTGATTGGCCCATCATAATGATTGGTCCAGGTGGTTTGCTATTAGTAGTCCCCCACCTGTTTGCTGTCCGAGTTTTATGGGTAGGGTTGAAAACAAATAAGTAACTAAACTTGGATGAGAAAAATAGTTTTACATGATCACTCCCGACAGTAAGATTTATTGCGAAAAACTCAAAATATGTCGGTTTAGCTCACGAAACTGGTATTTTCGCACCAAATTCGTTCAGCTGCCGAGGCTGCTAAATGGCGCAACACAATTGTGAACCTCCCAAAAAGAGTGTAATAATGGCACCTGACTCCGGCTCAATATTTCTGATTGGTCGATCACAATGATTCGTCCAGGTGGTTTGCTATTAGCAAGTAGTCCCCCATGTATATGCAGTTTCCAGTTTCAGTTTTATTAGTGGGGTTGCCCCAAAAAAAAAAAAAACAGCTAAACTTAGACATTTAATTTTACTTACTATCCAGAGTTACATACTGAGCACCGTTGCAGATGCTCTAAGTCCTGTAGAGGAAGACAAACGCGCAGAGTCACATTGTTCTGCCACAGGGTTTGATTGTGAATTTAGTGTAGGGTAAAACCCTAGGTCGAGGGCATTACCAAAATAAGGGCGCATGAGGTGAGAGCCTAGTGCAGGCCTGATTTTGGTAATGCCCTTGACTGAGGGCTTTACCCAGAACAAGCAGAACCTTTTTTTTGCTCTGGCAGAACCAGCAGAATCGAACCGCACTGCCTGGTTCTGCGCAGAGCCGCGCAGCGCACAGAAAAACACAAGCCCAGACAGAATTCTTTGGGGCCGGAGGAGGGGTTGGGAGTGGGATCTGTTTTCGTGTCCTGCGAAGAAGACGGGGTGAACGCGTTTCAAAGATGGGCAGATAGATGCTTGCGCGTCGCACCATGATTGCGTGTTTGATCCTTTTGCAGGCGCGTTGTGGAAATAGTTTGCCGTTTCATTCATTTCCTTTTCTATTTTGTCGGTAGTGTGCTGGAGGACTAGGTCGTCGGTAAAAAAAAGCCGAACGCGTCTGCAAGGAAGTTCTTCAAGAGGGAGGGATATCGAAGAGAAGAGAAGCTGCTTGTTGTTGTTGTTGTTGTTGCGGCGAAAAAGGTGCTATAATTTCTTTCTTTCTTTCTCTGGATTTCTGTTTTGAGAATTTGCTGGATTCATCAGTGCTGGCGATGAGACTAGATGTCGGGGCACATTGCACTGGTGGTCTCTAATGATCGTGAAGCTCCTTTCATGCATGCCACGGTCGAGGATGCGCAGGAGGAGCTCACGACAGTAGGAAACGAGCAAGAGAAGACTGATCATTGTGTGCTTGAAATACATAACTTCCAGAACAAACAAGAGGAGAAACAACAGTCGCACGTGACACGAGAAAGGAACGCGGTATCGGGAGAGCGAGAGGAGGACGAGGAGGACACCGATCCTTCTGTCGACGACGAGGAGGCTCGTTGTCTCCTTGAAACAGAGAAAAAGGAAGAGGAGAAACAGTTGAACGTGGCACGGAAAAGGAACGGGAACCCGAGTGAGGAGGAGAAGGAGGAGGAGGAGGAGGAAGACGAGGTAAATCCAGTGGAGGAAGAGGCGCGTTATCTGCTTGAGATAGAGAAAAACGAGAAGCTGAAAGTGACTTTGCGGGAGTGGGAGAAGCGGTACAAGGTAGCACGGGAAAGGATCGAGAAGAAGAGTACTCGAGCCAGCAACGCCAAGAACGAGTTGTACCAGTTGATAGGTTTTTACAGTGTGTTTCAAGGCGTGGTTCTTACTGCAGTCGCTCAGTCCAGCACCATCTTCTGCAAGCAATCTTGGGGCCCTGCCTCTCTGTCCCTGCTTGCTTCCATTGTCACCGTTCTCAGTGTCCATTTCAAGCTCAACAATTACAGCAAGCTCAAAAGCTCTCTCGACCAAGAAATAAAAGACTCAAAGGTGAGTCCTCATGAATATCCAGAGGAAGGTAAAGACACAGAGAGAGACAGAGAGTCAGAGAGAGACAGAGACAGAGAGGCAGAGTTATATTGAAAGAGAGAAAATACTTGCCATGTCCTCGGGAAGCTCAAGAAGCTGATGAGAGCTTGATAGTCTTCCAGTTCTTTGCATCTTCTATGGGATCCAAAAGAGCTTGATAGTCATCTGCCATTCTTCACATCCATATGAGATTGCAGAAACAGACCTTTGTCAGTCTTCCAGTTCTTCACATCTTCATGAGATTCAAAAGAGCTTAATAGTCATCTGCCATTCTTCACATCCATGATGAGATTGCAAAAACAGAGCTTGATAGTCTTCCAGCTTCATCTTCATCTTTGTCAGTCACTCCTTGCTTGCCGTGATAGATGAGATTGCAAAAACAGAGCTTGATTGTCTTCCTGTTCTTCGCATCTTCATGAGATCTGTTCTTCACATCTTCCATGAGATCCAAAGAGTAGTCTTCCAGCTTCATTTTCATCTTCTTCAACTGATCACCTGCTTGCTGTGAAAGACGAGGTTGAGAAGCAAGGATAAGACATAGATCAAGCAGCTGGAATTGGAGCTGTTTCAACTGTAGTTTCATTGCAACTGTGAGGAAATACTACTAAAACAAAAGCTGAAAATTTGTTTGGGGGGATGTTTTGCAACAGGTTTTGCATGAGCAGATTGGAGAGTTGAAGGCACGAGGAAAGAAATTTGACTTCAGGTGGTTCAAAGACAAATTGAGGTCAAAGGAGAAAGACAAGGACAAATCCACAACCAAAACACAGAAATTGGAGAAGAGATTCTACTGGGGTGTGATTGCTGCTTTGCTTTTGTTTTCAGTCATCATCTTGCTGTGCTGCATCATTGTACTGTGTGACCCATCGAAGTGCAAAAGCTCGTCAAGCTCTTGTAAGCAACAAAAAAACGCATCTTTGGGATTTCTTTTTAATTCAGGATTTCTGTGGATTGTTCTTGGTTCCTGAGCAACCTTAATTATTGTTTTTTGCTTCTCACCCAATGCTGAATCCAAAATTGTAAAAACAGAACAATCATTTTATTTTTTGGAAAAATGACACACTAGAACACACTCAAATTTTTTGTGACTAGGTTCATGACTTTCTGAAAAGTTCAATTTGTGGCCAATTTCTTAAATGAGGTGTGTAGGCCAAAAATAAAGAAATATTGCAAATTAAAGTGTTGTGACAAAAGAAAGGTTGAAACCTTCAAAGCATAAATAGGAGGGATTTCTCTAGAGAAAGAGCTACAAGCAAAGCCTTTTTTCTTTCCATTCAATTGAAGTACTTTATTGCAAACTTTTTTGGACCCATCTTTGACAAGATCTCTCTCTCCTAACAATTGAAACATGTTCTTGCAGGAGAAAGGCCATTGTTTGCATTTCGAAGAGAGATTTGCTTTTGGATTTCAAAAGTGAATGACACAATGGGGAAATTGAACACAACATTGGTGAATGAAACGGACAAAATCCTTGTGGTATATGAAGTGACATCAAATGGAGCTCAAGCTCGATTGAAGGAGTTAAAACCAAAAATAGCAGCATCGTCATCAGATAGCAAAACAAATACTGCAAAATTAGTAACTAGTACCCCCACAGGAGAAACTAATGTTGTTGACAAACCTGACTTCTTAGTACAAAGTGCAGTTGACCCGAATGACTCATACAAGACACTCCGAGTGTGGCATGGTAAGGAAGCTGTATTGGGTGTATCCACCGATGAGATGATTGAAAACAACCAAATCATCATCAAATATGAAGATGGAAGATTCACAAAAACTCCCGTAGCCAGGTACTCAAAATTATTGTGAAAAAAAAAAAAGACATTAGAAAATTTGATTTTGTGTTTATTCAGAGGTCAAATTTGCACTTTGTTTTGTGTGTTATTATTTCTCCCTTAAAGTTTTTTTTTTTGAGGTTTTTCTCAGCAATCTCATAAAATTATTATATTCTTTGTGTGTTTTCTTGTTTTTCGGGATGTGATTTGATCATTTGACTTGATTTTTTTCTTGCACTGAATTCATTCCATGAAATTTTTTCTTTAATTTTCTTTCTTTTGTGTCCAGGGAAAATAAACGTGGGAAAGTTAAGAACAAGGTGAAGGAGGTGAAGAAGCATCTTGTTTCGAAATTTGGAGGAGAACAAGGGGATGACAATCCTTCGTCCAGCGAGGAGCCGTCTTCGAGACCTTTCAGCAGTTGGGGGGCCATCATCTTCAAGCCATTCTTCAAGAACCAAAAGACATAAAACCACATACTGTTTCTGTAACTAATAACTTTGGTAAGTTTATGTGTAAGCTTTATGTACCATAGTTTTGGCATTATATATGGTTTTTGGTTTATTTAAAACTAATCTAAACCGCATTTATATAATATGTTTATTAGGAGTCTCCTCAAGCTGCATTTTGTTTTGCAAAATCCATATGAAAGATTTTGACATGCTTTTGCTTCAATGCTACAGTGGTCATTATCCTCACATATTCAAGTAGTATATGCTGAAGACATATATATATGCATGAGACATCATTGTCTTCTTTCTTTTGTATCCTCGTTTATTGCAATGCACAGTTTTAAGAAAAATGTGATCTTCATCAATTTTGTAGATGCATTGCTCCTCACTCTTGGTCCATATATTCTGTTGTGCTTAAAACTTTATTAAGTGAGCATGGTTTTCAACTATTTCAGTACATGTAAATTAACAAAAAACACCCAAAGTGAATATTTTGAAAAACAAACAAATTTCTGTGATATAAAGGTGAAGGGTCTTATGAAAATCAATGCAAAATGTTCTTGACATGTTCACCTTATTGTTTGAGGAAAAACCAGTGTTGGAGGAGTAATAGAAATTGCAGCAACCCAGCACTGGTTCTGAGAGTGGTTCTTAGGGTCCATAACCATGGTTATCAAAAAGTCATTATAACCCTAAATCCTACGTGTGATGTCTTTAGATATTAGTGATGATTAGTGTATATGTAGGGTAAAGTAGCCAATTATTATGGGTAGTGCTTTCAAGGACCAACTTGATGATTTATAATGAAACATGAAAGTCTATATGCTATTCTACCAAGTCTTGCAATACAAAGTTTTTAAAAATAATGTGCATGTGTGATAGTGTATTTATACGTGTAAGATCACTTATAAATGATCTAAGGATAAGAACACTCCCCCTCCTATGCCTCATGATCTACATGTGTTTAGGTTCACAATAACCTTTGCTTTGAGCTTTACAATGCCAACATGTGGGGAACATTTCAAAATGAGTGGAAGGACTTGATGATTATTATCTTGTCTTTGGCCTTTTTGTTTTGGGAATCCCCAACCCAAGGGTTTTACCCTACACAAAGTAAGCTGTAACATGTCATCATGAGCTTAAACATACATAGATCACAAGTTGGTGAGAGCTAGAGTCACCATACATCTAAAGCACCTCTTGCTTTAAGGTGCCACTTGGTTTTGAAGAGGCATTGCTAATGTTCATAATATGCCTCTCACATACACTTGAGAAATTTGTTAAAATGTTTTACAAATTTTTAAATTACCAATCATTACAATGAATTTTGGCATTTTTAATGAGTTATTGCAAAAAGGTGTCAGGATTACAATTACAATTTTACATTCTAGACACTTGTTGCCACAACAAATCTCATTGTTAAGTAGTGAAAATCCGTGGCATTATGAAAGGTTTGTAAGCAACTACATGTGAGCATCACAAGTTCTTGTCCCTTGTGAAGTGCTTGTAAACAATTCATGTGTAAAGGGCATCATAGGTTCTCACCCATGTTAAGTAGGGTTATCGCCCTTGTTTAATTTAAAAGGGTTCAAACATGTGTTTGTCACTTACCCTACACATCACATAAATCTTATATATAAATTCACTACGTCTTCCCGTCCGTGACGTGACGTTTTGCTGCAGAACCTGCAGCCTCTCTCCAAGAACCATTCACGTCCGTTTCCGCGCAGCAACTGCCGTCGTCGATGCTGATACCTACATTGGGATTTTGGGTCGGACATTTTCGCCAGAGTTTTGT
>Ga0116227_10009243_pt1 | contig 18001 bp, 16 predicted proteins | sample S1TSphgellanicum_FD_89693 | JGI IMG/M metagenome (GOLD analysis project Ga0116227, IMG submission 89693) | Host-associated microbial communities from peat moss isolated from Minnesota, USA - S1T2_Fb - Sphagnum magellanicum MG | ecosystem: Host-associated > Plants > Peat moss > Unclassified... | reverse complement strand
TCAAAACATTCTTGGTGCGCGAATGTTTACCAATTTTCACTGGTTGATCTATAAAATTCGTTAAAATTCTTGCTTCTTTGGGCTTCCATAACATTCTCGCACCAAGAATGTCATAACTATGCAAAAAATCATGAGAAACACTTGAACAAAATTGCAGACAAATAAGTTGCATTGAATGATATAGACACATCACAAAAAATCATGAGAAACATTAGAGCAAAATCAAGCAAAAAACATTGCAAACCCCTTGCAACATTGGACACACAAACATTGTGACAAATGCAAGAATAGAAAGCTTAAAAAACCAAAAAAAAAAACATGAAATGTTGAAAACACATGGTGTAAATGCTTTAGTGCAAATTACTTAGAAGACAATTTAGGGCAAAAGAAAGTGGAAAAGGAATGAAAAGATGCCAAAAGAATTTTGCATTTATTTACAATTATGGAGAAAGTTTGAGTTAAACCATTCCCATCACAAGGATGATAGGCCCAATGTAGGGGCCGAAAATCCAAATAGGTTTAAACATAGACCTTTTTAGTTTTCTTATATGTTCATGTAACTTTAGAGTCCATGAAATACCCTACCTTTACAACTACTATACCATTTTGTTGACTTAACACTTTCTTTTGCTTATGTGATTTTTAAAATTTTAATTATGTTATGAGGTGGGACATTGTTGAAGATAGGTGGGTTATCCCCAATCTAGTCCCCAATAGCACTTTTGGTAGTTAGTTCAATCCATTTATATTTGAAGTCTGCACTATCAAATTCTATATATTTGAATAGGTCAATTTGTTACATTGGTGCAATGTTATCTTCATCTATGTTTTTGTAACGGGTTTATGGTTGTTTACAAATTTGGGTGCTTACTTTTCTTGATGAAAAGATTGAAGTGTGTTTGTTGAGAAAAGTTGGGTTGTTGGTATCATATGCATCTTTGCACTTGTGATGCTTTCCTTGTGCGAAAGGTATTGAAGAGTTGTTGATTGGGCTAGGTATCTTGAATTTATTTTTGTGAACTTGTATTAGGTTTTGGTGAAATTTCCTTTTTTTTGGACATGTAATTAAATTATTTTGTGATCTCATACTTGATCCTTGTGGAAGAACTTTAGGCTTTGCATGTACTTGCATAGATGTAATTGGGTTTTCCTTAGTATTTTAGATGAAAATCTAATTAAAAGCACATGGGAGTTCACAATATCTTGGTGTTCAAAAATTTAGTCAAACCTCTTTTAGGAACCCCCAATAAGAACTCAAAATTCACCCACTCCAAAAGCTTGGATTTGTGCAAAATTGGTCAAAGAATGCACCCCATTTGTGAGATGGAACTTGTTCAATTGTTGTCCATCAAGTATTTTTCAAGAGGTGTAAAATCGGGGTTTTCCATAAACCCCTTCATTTGCAACAATCTTGTATCTTCTTTTTGGAATCAACCTAATATTGTAAAGACACATGGTGTCAAGGAGTTTAATGTTAGAACTCTTAACATGTACTTAACACCCAAATAATGATTGTCCCCCTTCTACTAACATAAAAGGTAGCTAACATTAGGACTACAAATTCACACCTAACAACTATTTTAGGTTTGTAGGAAATTAAGGACATACCTTTGATGAATCATCATTCACACATATCATGATGGTAAGTACCTTTTGTGCTCATTTTCCCATTCCCTTGTGCTAAAACTTTGTGCATGATTTTCCTTTTTTTATCGTCTTTATTGCATTTTATTTTTGTTTGAAGCTCCTTTTTTGTTGCATTTTCATTTTGCGTTGAAGCTTGTTCTATTTGATATTTGCATTTCACATTAAAGTTCACATTATCTTATGTTCCCATTCTAATCGAAACTTTTTCTCTTTCACACTTTCACTTTTCATCAAAGTTCCCATTCTTGCACTTTCATTTTGTTTGAAGTTTTGTTGCACTATCGTTTGCTATTTGCAATTCCTTTTTTGCAAATATGCATTTGCTTCTTACAACTACACCTTTTATGATTTTTCCTCTTGCAAGTGCAAAAATGCTTTTTGCAACTCCACCTTCTCTAATTTCATTTCTTGAAAATGCAATTTATTTTTTGTCATTTGATTTTATGTTTTTATATTGTCTCTATTTTATTCCTTTTATTTGTTAAAGTTCGTATGGTTTGTGGTTTCTACTTGTAGGCTATTCAAGCTTTCATGGTTCTAGGTTTCCAAGGTCTTCAATTTCATGTTTCAAATGTTTTTTTTTGTCAAAACTTTCAAGTTCATCACTTTGTTTGAAGGTATTTATTTATTCCAAGTTGAAAGGTCTTTGTTTGTTCCAAGCTTGAATGTAAATTTTGCATCGTGATTACATCAACTTGAGTTTCATTGTTTTCAAATGAACTTTCTTTCTTTTGTTTTCAAGCTATTTTGTTTTCAAGTTCTTAGGTTTTTTTCATTTGTAGCCAAATTGTGTTCCTACTCCTCTTATGTGCATCTATAATCAAATTTTATTGCCAATCCTCTTGTGTGCATTTACAATTAGGTGTTGTTGTTGTTCCATTTGCATGCATTTGCAACCAAGTTTGGTCTCTACTCTTCTTGTGTGCATTTGTAATCAAATTTTGTGGGTGTTCTTATGTGCATTTGCAATCAATTTTGTTTTTGTGCATCTACAACTAGGTTTGTTGATGTTCCTGTTGCATGCATTTGCCAAATAGGTTTTGCATTTTATTATTGTTCTTCTTGTGTGCATATGTAGGGTTTCAAGTTTTATTGTTGCATCTATTGTCAAGTTTTATTACTATTATTATTATGTGCATTTGGAAACCAAAGCAAATAATGGAACCCCCTATAATTTTTCTTTTTTGTTAGTGTTTTTAATGGGGTGTATGTTGTTGCTTTAGATCATAAACCATTTAAAAAAGTTTCTTCCACCTTCATATATGAATTTAATCAATGCACTCAATTGTTGAAACTAACATTAAACTTATGTTCATAATGATTAGACCCCATAGTTTGTAGTTGTATAATTCTTTTCAAAATTTGTCACAAGAGTTAGGTCATTAAGTGAAGCCAAAGAGCATCACATGGTTCCCTTGGTTTTTACTCACTAAATATGACAGTGATAAGTGGGTAGAAAATTTTTAAATGACAATGTTGATGTTGTTTAAGATTGCTAATTATCAAGACATGTTTTGTTAAAACATCATATTCATTATATAAATACAATCCATGTGGAAATATAAATGTCATGTGCCATCTACAAGTTTAGCCCATGGTGATAATTTTTTGATTTGTAACAATTTTTTTGCAATTGGGAAATTCACAACAATGTTGGTGTTACATGAATTTGTTGAACGATTGTTGTTTTTCAGAAGTTCATATCTTGGTTAGTTGGAGAAAAATGCAAGTTGTCATTAAGGACTTCAAATAATTTTGTAGGTTGTCAAGTGTAGTGTGTGATTAATGGCACCCACATCATGATTTTTAAACCTTTCACCCCTTATCTAGAGGATTATTTCTACCATAAGTAGAGGGGTGTTTAATTGTTGCATAAACTATTGTAGATTATAGGGGAATTATTTTTTATGTGTTTGTGGGTTTGTTGAGAAGTGTGTTTGATTCTAGAATGTTGCATGGGTTTGTTTTTTATAGGTATGAACCTCTGTTTAGTTTTAAAGTTTGATGTTGATTAGGGAATATATGGGACTATTCCCTACTTGTTGGGCGATAAGGGTTATCCCCTAATTAATTAAACTTGACACCTTTTAAAGATGGACAAAATATAATTTTAGACTTGTTATACATGAATAGGAAACATAAAAGAGATTGTTGTATGGTTGAAAATAATTTTGGCATATTGAATTTTTTTTCAAAGAGTTGATATAAAAATTTAATTTAAACATGTCAAGTTCTTATTTGATGTGTTTACATGTTGCTTATTGCATAATTTGTTCAAGTCCAAGAATGAAGTGAACATTGATTACTTATTGTGAATAATTAAGTTGGAACCAAGCATACATGAGGATGAAATGCACATTCTAACTATTTGAACAACAAAAGATGTAAGTAATCAAACGCATATTGAAAGATGAGAGAGATTTGGCAACATGTTGCAAAAGGAGTTGATTCAATTCCTTGATAGACAAATAAACATGATCATGTGAATCAATGTAAGTTTGGATCTTAAATGTTCAATTTGTCTTTGCAATTCTTGACTCATATTGAGGTTCAACCACATATTCAATAATAGGGTCCATTCACAATTGGGGTACGAAGGAGTGTCTAAACTTTTTAAAACTACAAAGGACAACTTTTTTTGTTTATTTTACATTATTATAGTTATAATGTTGTATGCCAATAGATAACATGATGTTTTGTTACATTAATAAAAATATTTAAAATAATTTGGATACTATGTAAATGTCATTTTGAGTCTTATAAATTAACTATATCAAGCGTTTAAATTGCATTTAAAAAAAAAAATCAAAAGGAATGCATAATGTCATACAATTAATTTCAAAAAATTTATATAACAAAAACATGCCCCTTTCTATGAATGTTCATTGGATGAACTTGATGAAAAACCAAATCATTCAAAAATGTCAAAATCTTAAAATTTTGAAGGAAAGGGCTACAAGGTAGAAGATTCATTTTAAAAACCATTTGATAAAAAAAATTTGTTCAATGGGTTCAAAATATCTAGTTTTAGGTGCAAGTCACATGTGCAAGAAATAATCTTGCCAAAAACATATTTGGTTGTCCATTGAAACTTATTTTGGGATTTTTTGCGTTTCTAGCTATAATAAAAAATATTCATATACAAATATGTATGAATATGAAAACTCACCATTGTCACATGAATTATCTTAAATTGGACTAATCAATTTTTTTCATTTAAATTTGTTTCAAGTAAATGTTATTTGCAAATAGTAACCCCATAAAAGTCTTGGAGTTCATTTTCCTTTTGTTGGTACCCTAATTGTGAATGGCTCAACGACATTGTTATTATTGTTGTTGTTATTTGCAACTTAACTCAACACCATAGTTTTGGCATGTGTCAAATTGTTAAAAGCTTGCACCATGTCCATGTGTAATTGAGGTGTCATTTTGTGTCTTGAAATAATCTAGTTGGTTCTCCAACATAATGTTGGGATTTGGGCTTGTTTCTTTTCAAAAAATAAACTTGTGGCATTAATTTGGTCAATGGACTCCACCAACAACTTACTCCCCTTCTTTGTGGTTTCAACTGTGTTTTTATAAGTATAAGAATATGTTCTCTTAACTTTGGTATGTCCAATAGATTAAGTAGCTACAAATTTTTCAATGATGACATTTTTTTCAATTTGGACTGCTTTGTTGACAAAATTTGGTGTAGTGGGGTTAGTATATGAGATGAGACTAAGTTGAATGGGCTTGTTAGTTGTTGCTAGCCAAATGGGAATTGTGGGGTGAATGCACACTAAGATGGACCAAAAGTGGTCAATGAGGAAGTCCATAGTTTTCTTTTTTAGGTGTTTTAATTTGAATGTTTGGTGTTTTGGGAATGTAAAATTTTCCATTTGAAAGTATGAAGCAAGTGGAATGCTTAAACCTTAAACTTATAAGTTTTAAAATTACAACACATGTTTTGATTTAATTAGCTAAGGGAAAAGTAAGAAACAAAAATGTGGGTTAATTTTTTTATATAATAATTGGCAGATGTCATGTAAAGTAAAAATGTCATTTTTAACAAAACATCAATTTTCAATTTTTCCATTTCAATAAATTATGGACTTTATAAACTATTGGCAATTTTAAGGAGACTTGATAAATTGAAATATTAAACTTGCTTGTAAACCTTTATTTTAACATTATAATAGTTTCATAATCATATCAGAGGAACATTTCACACATGTTTATTATGTAATAAAGGTCCATAATTATTTTTATAGACTGTGACAAAAGATTTTACATCGTTTTAAAAGTCCACCTTGTAATGAAATGATAACATTTTATTTTCAAAATTTTAAAATTTGATTATACAAGTGTTATAGATTAATTAAATGGAACCCTTTTATAATTTTCAATCATATCCTAACATATATTATACCAAACTTAGAGGTACCCCCCTTAAAACTACCCTTGTGACACCAAAAAGACTGTTTAGTGTGCAACTACATTGTGGTAACATTTATTAATTTTTAAGAAACTCAATTATCATGTGAGGCTCCTAACAATGCTATAAGGTTGAACCAATGTAATTGGCATTTATTCAAAGATCCATGTTGCCTTAATACTGGTATGAAACTTTTGTAACTTTTTTTCATTTGTAAATCTTGAATTGTTGTTCATGTTGATGGCTTCACTTAGGGAGAGGCTAGATGGCTTGTTAACCTAATTTACATTGTCTCATCATGAGGTCTTTTGTATTGGACAATTTGACGATTAGTCTTGAACTAAGAAGTCCCACAATGATGTTGTATAAACCTTACCTAAAGCTCTTTGAGAAGGTGAAAAGAATTTTGTTTGAAAATGTTCATGGCCCATAATTTCTTTTTGTAATCATAGATTTTAATTGAAGTCTCCAAATATGGAATTCCATTTATCCTTGCACATTGACTCATTCATGAAGTGAGTTGAAAAACCTAAATTTCTCATAGGTTTTGAAAAAACAATTCATTTGGTAATTGCAATCTCAAATTGATCTCATCCATCCACTTTGTCAAGGCTTATGAGGTGTTCTTCTTCTTTGGTTTTGACAAGTGCCAAAACTTCAACATGTTTTCAATTGGTTGATGTGGCTTGTTGAATTGCACCTCCACAAAAATTGAACTTTGAACCTTCTTACTTTTACCTTTGGCTTTCTTCTTTGTTGGATTCATTATTTCATTGTTTGTGGATGTGATGCCAAAAATAACAACTATGGACAATACATAATTGGATTTTGTTATGTTTTTTTTCTTTCAAATCAAAATTTCAAGAATCAATGTTTATATGATTTGTTTGTTTTGAATGTTTTTACAAATTGTGAAACTTTGTATGTTTTTGCAAGTTATTAATCAAGATTCAAAGAAACATGAGTTTGAAACATCAAAGGATTTTGAAGAAACCAGTCAAAAAGACTTAAGAGAGATTGAAAACATTAAAGGGTTTGGAAACTTGTGAAGATTTCTTAGTTTTTTCTTTGTATAGGTGTTGGAGATTATATTCTTGTAGAAGTCCATGGTTTCTTGATGAAATTTTTTATGGACATTTTTTTTCTTGAGTAGGTGGAGTTTTTCAATAAGCAAAGGTCTTCAACATGCTCTTGTTCTTTAGTAGGTGGAATTTTTTAGCATGATCTTGTTCTTGAGTAAGTAAAGGTATTCGATAGGTAATAACCTTGAGCAATCCACCAAAGAAATCAAAGATCATGTGTAAATAAATCAATTATGTAGAACATATAAACTCTTTTGAGCACTTGAGCAAAAAAAACCATCCAACAAGCAAGTAGAAAGAAAAGGAAATAAGGGAGGGGGGTAGAGGTGTTTGAGCGAAGGGGAATGCGAAGAGAACAAAGAAGGGAACGAGCTTGATCTTTAGGTGTTTGGTAACATTGAGTTAAAACCCTTTTTTGGGGTTGTTCCATAACATTGAAACCCTAATGAAATATTTTCATTTTTTGAAGATTTGGTGTTGACTTATCATTTCCTTAACACTTATTTAACATTAGCTTAACATTGCTTGCCACATAAAAAATAGTTGTAATTAACATTGTATATGTGAATGTCACAATAAATTAGTCTTTGGTAACATTGAGTTGTCAATGACTTGCCACCAACTGTGTTTGCAACATAAGCTTTATAATTATTTCACACATTCTTTCATTAAAATTAGTTTCCCAAGTCCTTTTAAAAGATTTTTATATGTGTTTTCCTAAATTGGGCAAGTGCCAGTTGTTGGGTTCATTTTTGGTGCTATCAATTTTTGTTTAATGTGAATTGCCAACTAAAAAAGGTGCTTGAAATGTGAATCATTGGTAAAAAAATTGGTAACATTTTAGACTAGGCCATGGAAGAACTTGTTACCACCTAATGGAATGCTAGGTCACCTTACTAGGCTCATTAGGTTCTTGAGCAACATGCATCCTACATGGCCCATTCCATAATGCGTAAAATTAACACTCATTACAATAGAATGTGTTTTGTTTTGCATAAGCAATCCATGGCTCATGACACAACCATCACTCATGACACACATGTGATCAAGTAAACTTTGTGATTGCATCCATTATAATGTCAATATGCGATGTTTATTGTGGCATATATCACAGTGGCGAGTTCAACATTTTAGTGTCAAATAATTACTTTGTTTTGAAGATTCCATGTCCAAAAATAAAATATCTAAGAATACTATAATTTTTTTCTTTTTTTGAAATTTAAAAAAAATTCAATATTTTAGAAAATAATAGAATTAATGTTGAAGTTGCCAAAGTATAGTGACAATACAATATTGACATTACTTTGATATTAGTATATTATGTGCCACAATAAACATCACATACATCACAATATAATCGATGAAACCACGATGCTTACTTCACACGTGTCAATGTGTGTCTTGACCCGGGTTTGTTAGAAGCTAGTATTGGCCAAACCTTGCCTCCTCTTTAGTACAGAAAGATGCCCATGTGATTCTATACGCATCCATGAAAACATCTGCTACCATGCATGAATTTTTTTGGTAACTTCAAAAAAGCAACAATGGTTAGGTAGGTACTTATACTATGTAGTTAGTACCTTGGCAGCTTCCACAACCATTTGTTGAGTAATTAATTAATTTATGAGATTTTCATTTCGACGCATGGAATATTCTTGAAGATTCAATATTTTCCTTCACAAATTTTTGTTAATCAAAAAAAAAAAATTTAAAAATCTCAATATTTCTGCTCAATAATTATAATATAATGTTGAAGCTGCCAAGGTAGTAGGGTAATATGAACTTTAAGAAAAGAAATTCTATAAACAAAAAAAATACTCAACTTACCACAAATAACAATACTAGTGAAAAGCTACAACATGAGTTTCTTGATATCAGGCAAGAAAGGGGGTGTTATTTTGAAGGGTTTAGGGTAAAGGATGCCATAGTACCTTGGTGGCTTCAGCACATGCTTGTCAAATAATTAATTAATTTTGAACAAACCATTTCATAAAACAAAATATTCCAAAATATTTTTCATTTTCCTTCACCAATTTTTATTTATTTATTTATTTATTTATTTTCTGAGAGAGTTTTATTTTGGGTGAAGATTTCAGCATTTAAAAAAATATATAATTTGTGCATAAAGCCACCAAGGTACTATGGTAGTATATATAATTTATACGTCGAGGATTGCATCCAAAGTGTCCAAGGTAATAAATATTTTTGGAGGGGCAATGAGGGAATTTCACAAGATGACCCAAATGCAAATTGATGAAGCCCAAAGGAACCCATTTGAGATGGAGTTATGAGAAGAAGTTCTAGCATTAGAAATTGCAGAATGTATTTAGAAACATTTTCTCCTTTTTGCATGTGGGATGCATGGCTCTCCTAAGTGCTTTTTTTTTTTTGGGCAGGGAATTTTCTCCCCATCTCTCCCCCCCGGCCCTGCCCAAAAAAAAAAACAAAAAACAAAAACAAAAAAGGTTTTCTTTACCATTTAATTAATTACTCAGCATATAAGTAATCCCTGAGCTTATGATCTTCCAAATGTGCACCAATACAGCTTGAGAAAATTATTGAGGTTAAATTTTGTGTAAATTATTGAATGTAAATTAATTAATTTTTGAAATTAAATTAGTGTGCATCAGGTTTTTTTTTCTTTTTTTTTTGTCTCCCCCCCACAATTGACAGATTTTTCCAAGAAATTAGCAAAATTAGTTGAATTTACACTTTTAAAAAAAAAAAAACCCTCAATTTTTTTGTTGAGAAAATGACAAAGATTTCTTGCAAAAAATCACTGCACTGGGGTGCAATCCTCTTACATGCACCATGGGATTGATCTATGATGGGTTAAGTCTTTTACTTATGAATTTAAGTCTTTTAAAAAAGAAGGAAAGTACATGTATGAATGAATGAATGTATGCATGTATGTCCATTGAGAAAAAAAAGAAAAAAACCCTAATTGTTTTTCCCCTATAGGTAGCCTAATAAAATCCAAATCTAATATAAGACTTCTCAAATCTCATGTTTCAAATTACTTCTCAGATCTCATGTTTCAAATCTCATATATAATTATATACATGGTATTTTTTGGACAAGGAAAAATGAGAAGATTTTGTTTGTTGGGTTGTTTTCAGTTTTGTTGTGTTGAGAATATCAAGCAATAATCTTGTGAGTGTTGTTGCCCTGCCACTCTAGCAAAGGTGAGTTGATGATGATGTACTGACACTTGGGGCTTAGTACGTGGCTGATTCCACAGGAGCCAACACCAAAGTCACAGCAGAAGAAGAAGAAGAAGAAGAAGAAGAAAAAAAAAACATAAGTTAGAAAAAAAAGGGAGGAGAACTTTTTGTTGTCAGGAGGAGTTTCTTCACATTCCATAACTGAGAACTCCAATTCTTCCCAAATTCTTTCTTTCTTCCTTCCCATATGAGATTTTGTTTGTTTTGTTTGAGGTGGGTGTGGGTTGTGGGTGTGTTGAGGTTTTCCAGTTCTTCCAACTTCTGTCAGAGGATTTCATCACAGAAAATTGTGGGCATCCTCTAGCAGATTCACATTTATTATTCTCATGTGAAGAAAATTTCTGGGTCCAACAAGAAGCAGCAGCTCAGGTGGGAAAGGGAAAGATGACAAAAGTGGAGTTCAAGGCAGGGGATCGAGTTGCATGGAAGTATGGAACAGGGAAGGCCACAGGGCATGTGGTAGAGAAGCTGACGGAAGCCACTAAACTTTCTGGAAGAACCTACAAAGCCAATAGCGATGAACCCAAGTACAGAGTCAAGAGTGAAAAATCAGGCAAGTCTCCCAGACTCTCTCTCTCTCTCAATCCATTATTCCCACCCCTGTTGTTGTTACTGCTTTCAGTTTCAGCAATTCCCAAAAACAACAAGAATAACAACAACAAGACCCAACAAGCGATTAGGGCTCCTCACAACATCTTGATCAAATCCCTTCTGAAATGGTTTGGAAGTAGGCAGAGCTTGATCATGGTGCAAGAGTGACAAATGGGTCATGTGTGTTTTGTTTTTGGGTGAATGGGTCATGGATTTTCTGGTGACATTTTTCTTCTTCTTCTCTTGACTAGTGTTTTGTTGTCATGTCTTGTTGAGGTTTAGGAAGATAGAATGTCATCTTTCTGCAATTTTAGTTTTTTTTCCTTTGCAAATTGTGAAAACGTCCCTGAAAAACTGACCACCTGGACACACAGGCAAGGATGCCATACGCAATCCTGAAACTCTGATGCTGCTAGAGGAGTCTACCAAGGGTGGGACTGCTGAGACAGAAGAAGAAGAAAATGAAGGTGAAATCATCTACAGCTTCACCCTTCTAGTACTGTCATTTGTTTGTTCTGCTCATTGCAAAGTGCAAGTGCTACAATTGTACAGAATCTGTCTGCATGAAGGCTTTGTTGACATCTCATGTAGAGACCCAAATTTTTTTTGATCTGATGCCCTATTTTCTCAAGTTTTTTTTGTTTATGTTTCTTCACTTGGGGAGTAATATTGCTGCTCTATAAATCCAGGAGGTCATGAAGTTGAGGATGATGAGAAGAATAAGCCATTGCAGAAAACGCCCAATGAGAGTATACTGATATCTCTGGTCAACGAAGAAGCTAAAGGAGAGTCCCCACAGGCAGATGCAAGCCTAGACAAAATTGAGACGGCCTGGGAATCTGGGGAACATCAAACTCTTGAGCATAGTAGGAATGTTAATTTTGGACCATCTGCTAAGATGGGGGAGAAAGGAGTCAAAGAAGACGTAGACATGGAGATGCCTCCATCTATTTCGGATGTTGAAGGACGTTCTCACAGCACTCGAACACCACATCGATTACCCCATGAAGAAGTCCCCCAGCCGGATCTTGATGCAGTCAAATGAAAAATTCTAGTCTTGAGAGTGCAGGCTCAGGTTTTCAAAGAAGTGCATGCAATGGGTGGTTGTCAGATGATGGAAGAAGCAAAGGGTTTGTTGAAAATTGAGTCAGAAGATAATCCTCTCAGACTACAGATGAGGTTTGTCCTTGTTGACTACACCATGTAAGCATCTATGCATGCCAGGTTTTGCCTTTGATTACTATGTAGAGCTTGCCTTGAAGGGATGCAAGTCAAATGTACAAATCTGTAAAATAGAGTGCTCAGAGTTTCAGATGGAATACATGTGTGGACCTTTCTGAGTCTTGGGCGTTTCTGTCATATCTTTGTGCCCTTTGCAATCAATCTTACTTGGGTGTTTCTGTTTCATCTTTGTGCCCTTCACAGTCAATTTTACTTGGGTGTTTCTGTCTCATCTTTATGGCCTTTGCAATCAATCTTGTTTCCTACATCATGGACAGAAAAACTTGATAAGAGAAAACAAGTCGTCCATGCAATTTCAATTCCTTAGCTTTTTCTGTCACTCATTTGGAGCACATGAATTCATTACTCTATGATTCTTGTCGACTCTGTTTGGGGATTGAGGAAATACAAGATGACCATGTTTGTGTGGGAGCATTTGCATTTCACCAGTCATGAAGCAACCTCAAAATTGCAAATGCTCTAGTCACCACCCATTGCACAATTGTTTGGCAAATGCCTCATTCAAACAGAGATTTTTGTATGAGAATGAAGTCAGAATCAAAAGGACAAAAAAATGATTCATTCTGGAAGGTCACAAAAACGATTTATATAACCTTTCAAATAAATGCAGACTGTGGTTATACAAGTTACACTAGATTCTGTCATGCTTTCTGTCTACCTTTTCCACTCATGAGAGGGGTCTACATGTACAACACACTTGCTCCAAGTTGCCAAATCCAAAGATTGATACATGTTCAGGTTTCTCACAGATACATGAAAAAATATTTTGTTCACAACATTTGCTCATCATGCGATCTGCCCTACTTCCCCCTTATTTCCTCCTTATCCTTGTAATGCTTTTATTGCAATAGAGTAAAACTTTGTTAAAGCTTTTTCATCAATTAAAGAAGTTTTGTATTGAACTTTGGACAAATGTCTTTGTTTGGGTTGGGGTGATGGGTATGTATTGCAAAGGTTGAATTCATGACAATTGAGTGTTCATTTTAGTACTAAGAAAAATCTGGATATTCCCACATTGGAATAGGTCTTGCATGCATCATTTCTCTTATTAGTTTGCCCATACTTAACACCCATATAAATACTTAGCTTTTACCATTGCATTCAAGGTTAGATATCTTTTTGTGTAGGGTAGTGCCCTTGGACAACAGATTTTGTTGGAATGACACAAGCATATGTAATGAGTGTGAATATATACTACAACATTTGTTTGTGCAAAACATGAGCTTCACTGACTGATCCTTTCATATATGCCTACATCCAAGACAACAACTTTGTTGGCCTTGCCTACCAAGGCAAGGATTTTGTGTTTAGATTCATTATAGAGTATAGTAGCTTAAGGGATTTTGGCCCCTAGGTAATAATAATAGGTCTATTTTTATATGAGGATTTTAAGATCATATTTTGCCTTGTGTTGAAACTTGAGATTAGTTGTAATAGAGTTATAATATCTTGAAGGTTTTTGGCTTCATTTAGAGCCTTTTTTGAAGATTATGTTTTTGCATGGTGAAATATTTGAGTTTCCATAATTCTTCTTTTGCTTTTAAAAATACGTTTTAATGTAAATGGCAAGGCCGTAATGTGACACACCCGTTTGTTTGAGACATGAATGAATGGTGAATTTAGGTCTTATGGATAGAGAACAATCTAACTCCAACTCAACTCATAAGTAGCAGCTAAATTGACAACCTTGCATCTGATTCTGTTCTCAACTTTAAAAATGCTCCACATCTTCTATTGCATATAATGTGGTGGGTAAGGCCCTTGGTCGATACCCTTGGTCAATGGCCTGTGAATTTTGGCACTTGCCCTTGGGTGTCTTACTATGGTAAGGCCCATGTCAAAGGGCCTTACAGCACATAATGATTTATCAGAATTTTCATTCCATCTTTGGTAATCACAATTTAAAATATCACATTTAAAAAAAAAATGTTGGGTGGGTATCACAAATAAGGTTGGATCTCAAGCTGGTTCTCTCCATGAGAATTGAGAGTTCTAACTTGGTGAAAATTGCTTTTTCAAAAACCATCTAGAGTGTTGTTTGACCCCAATCTTGATACCATGGGTGGTTATGGGGTTCACCATTAGGTTTGGTTCTCAACCTCTCAAAGGCTTTAAAGTTTTATAGGTTGAGATAGTAGGTATAGAAGTCCTTGCTTAGTGAAAATTCAAATCAAAAACCTTTTTTAGATTGAAGAGGTCATTTACCATGAGGCTACATCTTCATTTGTGTACTTGAGAGTGTATGATAATTTCACTTAAATTTTGACTGTGCTAATGATTTTAATTTAAAAAAAAATTGGAAAATTATGTGTTGTTTTTAGATGAAAGCAATAAGATATTCCTTTTCACACATGAGGGTTAACAGAATATGAGACTATAACCTAATGGTAAAGCTTATGATCCCTTTGTAAAAAAAATTTGGGAACAAATATTTTTGAGATAAGAACCTAGTCATAATTGATATGGTTAAAAATTGATGGCTTATTTTTTTGAGATTTTTGAAAACTAGACTAGTTCTTCAAATTTGGGGAAAAAAATTTAAAGAATCAAGACGATTTTCAAATTTTATTTTGAGAACCACAATTAACAGTTCTAAAAAAAGTGAGTACTACCAACATTGGTTAGGACCCTTGCAAAATGTAAAAGCCTAACTTGAAATACATAAGATACCTTTATTTATTTTAAATTTTGTAGTAACATTACTTTTTTAAAGGTGCTACAATATACATTAAATATTTTTTTGACAAGTCATCACATGAGTAAGGCCTAACCTTAAAGTGGAGTCATTCCCAAATCAAAAGCACTACTACAAAATGTGGGTGCAATTCACTAGTCTCTCTTCCCTAGACTAATGAATTCATTGTTTTTTCCCTGGTCCTCATTCACTCAAAATTCAATGAAATCACTGAAAATCCAATGAAATCACTCCTAATATAAGGACACCTTTTGTTGTACTGAAGCCATAATTGAAAGGTGAAAACACACTATACAATCCTTTTAATGGGCATCACAATTGTATTTAGTATCCCTCCTAATCCCATGGACTCACAATCAAATTTCAATGAAATCACTCAAAATCCAGTGAAATCACTTCTAGTATAAGGACACCTTTTGTTGTACTGAAGCCATAATTGAGAGGTGAAAACACACTATACAATCCTTTAAATGGGCATCACAATTGTATTTAGTATCCCTCCTAATCCCATGGACTCGCAATCTAAATATGCTATTTGTTTTGTATTGTGATAGCACCTGAATAAACTTTTTCAAAGTGTTCTGGAGTCTGAGATAATCATATACTACAGAAGAAGATTCTCAGCTAGATTTGCCTGAAGTTCTAAGCCTGACAGGAATTATTCATGAATGTGTTCTTCAGGAATTCATCAGTTTGCCGATCATGAATTCATGGAATTCCTCCTGAGGAACGTTCACATGAGTACTATGATGATGTTCCTGCAGCTAGCTTCCATCAATTTCATTCCAGAATAGTTGTGTGTATCAAGGACGACGACGTGCAGATCCCCTGGTATACGTAGTTGCTGCTCCTCTGATCCAGTGCAACGATCTTTAGATCAGCCGCGTACTCTGCATCGTGATCATAGTACTGCAGCAAGGAATTATTGCTCATGTGGTCGCTCGACGTCTGCATGGGGAACTGCCATGTATCGATAAGCACCATGCCCGCCGCGCCTTCCAAGTAGCCTGACGATGCTGCACTGTTCATCATGTTCACGTACGCATCCCTGAGTTTCGTGAGAAAGCTGTGGACGGGATTTTTCATGGGTGGTTGCCGACGGCTTGCACACGACCTGGTCAATTTTGCAACATCCAAGTTTTCTATGTGCACACTCTTTTTCTTGTTGCGGTGCTTGATTACAACCAGTACTAGTTTGTATTGTTCCTTGCCCCATTGCAAAAGCTTACTAATGCGCCGTCTCATGCCATGCTGCTGCTGGAGAACACATGAGCTACCTCCACCGCCGACAGCATCAGCATTGGAAAGCTTCATCGTGCAGTGAGGTGGTGCGCAGGATCATCCGCCACTTCTACTCGCCCTCCTCCTACTCACGGTCGTCTACTACGACTAGCTAGGTATAATCTCAACTGGTACACCCCTGCAAAGCGCTCAAACAGATATGTTCGCAGGATGCAGCAGATTTGCTACAAACTATAAGCTGCTGATCAGACGCAAAGCTCGCTCGCTCGCAGCTGGGAGGACATGAATCGATTAATATTATATATACTTGTTATTGCACTAGAGATCCGAAATGAATCTATAAACCAAGTTCTATTGCAAATTTCTTGATGTGAAGATAGATCATATTCAAGTCCAGCGCTTACATATATACTATTTTCAGATGAATTCACCCATGTCGACGATCTTTGCCATCTATAGCTGGTGCTCATGTTGGTGCCGGATCTACTGAATCTAAGAAAAGAAAAAACCCCATAACCGCAAGCTAGATCAACGAAATGGGTGAATGAATCTCTGCTGGTGGTGGTGGTGGTGGTGGTGGTGGCTGCTCCTTAACAGGATCGGTATTGCTACTCATGGGTTGACTAGCTGCTGACTTTGATGATCCAAATCCAATGTCAACAGACTCGTAGTTTGACTCCAATAATGTCAACGGACTCATCCTCTGCGCTGAAAGTCCAAGAGCGGCAGCGGCGTTGTGGAACTGTAACCATGGTTAGGTCAAAACTCCCAATTTTATACCAACCCCAAAATAGCAGGCACGTAGGTAGGTAGGTAGGTAAGTAGGCAGGTAGGTACGTATGTAGGTACCTAGTGGAAAAAGGCAGATGAAGGCTTTTTTTTAAAACCTAAAACTTGACCAGAGTTATGTATGAATGAATGAGTGAATGAATTCACAGTTAACCTGAGCATCTTTAGAGAAGCTAAACTGGTGTTTTCTTTTTCCAATGAAATGATTTAGCCATATTTGGCTATTAAATATGAAATTAAAAAATAAAATTGCATCCTTCTATAGTCTTGGGTAATTAATGGAACTTTAATGTAGAATATGGTGATTTAAAAAAAAAAAATCTGAAATTTGGAGACTTAAAAACCCCAAAACCTAGTTACCTATCTTTGGCTATTTGGTGAAAATTTGCCAGAACAAGAAAACACCAGTCTTAGTTGCCTGAGTGAATGAATGAGGTGTCAAAGAAGGCATATTAATTTGGCTTAATTTTTAAAAATAAGAAATTCTGTAAAAGTTTATTAGATTTGCCTATGAGTCACATTTATGTTATGTACCAATGTTGTTCATAACCGACGGTTATAATGAAACCTTGCCAATCAAATAAAAACCAAAGCACCCAAAAAAGGGGAAATACTAGGAACAAAAATGGAAGGACTCGCATCCAAGAAGACAAAAGAACCACCAAAGAGGGAGAATCATAAGGAGAACATCAAGTTCCTTAACCCCTTCTAGTCATGAGAAGCATATCAAATAAACAAAGGGGAACATCAAATCATAATTTGTTAGTTGGTATGTATTATGTACCATGATATAGGTGAGGGTATGATGATTAGCCTTTTATTTATTTATTAAGGGGGTCAATACTTGGATTAAGGGGTTTCTTCTTTTTTAAATTTCTTAAAATTTTTAAATGTTTCTTCTTTTTTAAATTTTGTGAGATATGTTTGTTGCCTACAAATATTGGAAGTGCTTGTATGTTGAAGCGGTTTTTTCGGGGAATGGGGGAAGGGGGGGGGGGGGCAGAGGGGGTTGGGGGTCCCCTACGTAAGTAATGTATAAATTTAAAAAAAAAAGGAAAAGTAGTGCATATGT
>Ga0116227_10009242_pt1 | contig 18006 bp, 14 predicted proteins | sample S1TSphgellanicum_FD_89693 | JGI IMG/M metagenome (GOLD analysis project Ga0116227, IMG submission 89693) | Host-associated microbial communities from peat moss isolated from Minnesota, USA - S1T2_Fb - Sphagnum magellanicum MG | ecosystem: Host-associated > Plants > Peat moss > Unclassified... | reverse complement strand
CAAATTGTGGCACATTTATCGTACTCGCTCGAATCTAAGATTTCAGTTGTCTCAATCGTCTCATTTGTCTCAGACCGTCTGAAGCGGCAGCTGTTTACGTCCATCAAAAGCAGCCCACTCCCGAGCGACAGGCATCTACTCACGATAAGCGGAGATCGACGTGGACAACGCGCGTGAGGTTAAGCGTTCCACTAATAAATCTCTCGAGCGCATTCCCTGCGTGTCGCCGAAGTGATGCCGTTTTGGCTGGAACAATCGGCCACGCCCTTACGGGACGACTACTTCAGATTCCAAGCTAAATAGAATGCTAAATCTAAGCTTTCTCCAACCGGCTTGGCACCTACCGGCCAGACTCTATATTCAGAAAGCCTGGCCTTCTCAGAATAGTGATGCACATGGCGGCGGCATACCGATTCGGTTTATCGAGGATTTGCCGGAAAATTAGTCCATTTTTGGGCGTCACGTTGGCATCTTTTTTGCAGCATGTCGTAATGGTCGAAATTAGAGGCATTCAGATGGCAAAACTTGATCAAAAGGTTGAGAACACTGATTCAGAAATGCTCCATAGATTCGGTTACGCCCAAGAATTGCGGCGCCGCATGAGTGGATTTGGGAACTTCGCCATGTCGTTTATGATTGTTGGCGTTTTCTGGTGTGCCTGCATCGATTTCCAACAAGGGGTCGGCACCGCCGGCCTGTTCGGCATCAGTGGGTGCTGGATCATCGGCAGCCTGATCGCTATTTCAACCGCTTTAGCATTGGCAGAAATCGCATCTGCAATACCGACAGCCGGAGGCTTGTACCATTGGTCCTCGGCCTATGGCGGACGCGGCTGGGGCTGGGCGACCGCCTGGCTAAATTTACTTGCCTACACGTTTTCGACTGCGGGCACTGGCGTTGCAATCTACTTGCTTTTTCAGCAGATGGTTCTCGGCTGGGTACTGAACATAAATACTTCGAGTTGGGGATACTGGGACCAGGCCATTGGCGTATTTCTCATTATTGGATCTCAAGCGACGCTTAATCATGTCGGGGTCCGTACGCTTGCCCGGATTGGTGAATTTGGTGCCTACTTAACCTTTTGTGGGGCCGTGGTTTTGCTTGGAGTTCTTCTGTACAATGTGAATCCGCAGAACTTAGACTATATCTTTACCTTTACGAATAACACGGGCGACCCAGGTGGCGGCGTCACACCGCACACGACGAACATAGCGCTGATCATCGGCTATGCAATCCTACTGCCGATGTGGATCATCACATCCTATGATGCCGCGGCCCATACGTCCGAGGAAACCATAAACGCAGCACGAGTTGTTCCAAAGGCTATGATAAACGCCGCAGTTTTCTCTGCAATCCTAGGTCTCATAATATTTACGACCATAGGGCTGGCGATGCGCAATCAGGCTGATGTTATAAAACAAGGAGCAAATGCATTTTCTGTTATGTTCGGCGAGATCACAGCGCCAAGGATCATTAAAGATTTCATTGCCGTCTCGATTGTTCTTGCATCCTATATCTGCGGTGCGTGTTGTCTCACTGGTTTTTCACGCGCAGTCTTTGCATTTTCGCGCGATCGCGGACTGCCATCACTCCTCCGCACTGTCTCGCCACGCTTTCGAACCCCGGCTATTGCCATTTGGTGCAGCGCTGTTTTTGCTATTCTGGCGACGCTTTATTCATCCGCCTTCACGGCATTGGTCGCGGGGACTGCCCTCTTTTACCAGCTAAGCTATGGAATGGCGATCGGAGCATCGATGTTCACAAGACACCGTACCTACGGCCCGTTTCGTTTAGGTGCGTGGTCGAAGGTGTTCGGTGTGATCGGGCTCATTGGGGGAGTGTTCGTTATTTGGGTTGGGCTGCAGCCGCCCACCGAGATTCTGAGAAGCTACTTTTTCGGTATTTTCGTCCTACTCATTCTGGGTTGGTATCTTGTCGAGCGAAAACGTTTCACCGGGCCGCCTCTCACGAGTAGCGCAGTCGAAGCTCGTCAACGCGAGATTTCGAATACGGAAAGCGCGCTGGGCGGAGCTGACTAGCAACGACGAGGAAGCGGCTCAAGCTGGGGCTCCGTTTAATTTTCTTTTCTGAGCAAACAAGATATGCTTTGGATCTTAAGCTAGTAACCCGCCTCCGCGTCGCGACATCGTACAATCCCGGTGGGATCTTCCTACCGCCTAAACTGGCACACAATTTGCGAATGCAGCTGGTGTTGAACGCCATATTTTATTAAAAGGAAGACAAATGACTATTAGTATTACCGGTATCGAAAAAGCGCTGTCTTGGGCAGGTGGAGAAACTCCCTATGAAATTACCGATGACGGACTTACCGTTACGGCTAAGCACGGCACCGATCGATATATAGCTCCGGATGGTAGCTACGTAATCGATAACGCAAGCCGCCTTCTCTTTGAGGCGGATCCGGATTTCATCTTTACTGCCAAAGTTCATCACGCGTTTTCGAGCCAATGGGATGCTGGGGCGCTCATCCTCGAAGGTGAAAGCGATAAATATGTAAAATTCTTGATCGAAACCGACTATGTCGGAAAGCACCGCGTGGTTTCGGTTGTGACGAATGGCGTATCCGACGATGCCAACTCAATAGCCATCGATGGCGATAGCTTATATTTGAGAATGGCGCGGGGGGGAGATACTATCTATCTCTATACTTCCGATACTGGAGCAGACTGGTATCTAATCAGAACTTTCAGATTCACCTCATCAGTGCCTCTAAAGGTTGGATTTCATGCACAATGCCCAAAGGGCGACCAGGCGGTCGTTAATTTCTCGAAGATCTCCTATGCTCCAGTCGGTATGAAGGATTTTTGGAAAGGGGAATAACAACTTCTTGCTTGATAACTTTCTAGCTAACTAATGCGTGTTGTGATCACCGAGTTTTCTGAAAAATCAGAAACGCGGTGATCCTCTTCGCGTTCTGTAACGTCAAGTGCGGTAAGACCTTATGATAACTCTGCTCCACGCCTCGCGCATTTAGAGCTAGCGAACTTCGTACTGAGTGCGTGTTTTTTCTAAGGGTCGGCTGTTCCGATCACGAGGTTCGCGCTGCATATTGCCGCGGTCCTGCATCATCATCGTACCGGCGAAACACACGAACGGAGCGCGGTCGTTCGGTTGTTGTTTGGCCTTCATGAACCTGATCCCGATTTTCCAGTTGAGTTTCTTGGAGAACACTCGCTCATCTATCCGTCGCGGGAATGGGTTGAGGTGTCTTCCTTCGCGATGCAGGAGAAGGCAGCAACAAGCAGCAAAGTTGCGGCCATACATCCAAGCGTCACCGGTAACGTAATTCTGTTTGCAAGAAAGCCAATAAATGCCGGACCTGCTAGTATCCCGATATAACCCAGGGTTATGATGAAAGAAAGCGCGGTGGAGTTGGCATTCTTTTGCTTTCTACCGACAATACTGAAAAGAACCGGAACGACATTTGCAAGGCCGAGCCCGACAAACAGGAACCCGATTAAAGAAGCTACTTTAGAGAGGGATAAGACAGCGGTAAAAAGGCCAATGGATGCGATGGTGCTGCTGATCAGAAGCAACGTAAACGGCATGACTCGCAAACTGATTTTCTCACCGCAGAGCCGGGACAATGCCATGCCAACGGAAAATACTGCGTAGCCGATCCCTGAGCTCGAGCGAGAGAAGGACCGGTTCCCGACCAGAAACACGGAGCTCCAGTCCAACATCGCACCTTCGCACATGAAGGCTATAAAGCAGAGCACGCCGATCACCAAAATGCTTGGTTTTAGCCAAAGCAAATGTTCGCCGGGTTGCTCTTCTTCCTGGGCCGGTTTTTCCAGAATATTTGAGAGGGCGGAGATCCCGATGACTGCAACACTAAGTGCCGACATTGCAGCACAGATGACAAGGGAAACGCCAAGGTGCAAAAGCGTCGACATGGCACCCGCGCCTGCAAGGCCTCCGAGGCTGTAGAGCCCATGAAATCCAGACATTACTTGAGTGCCGGAACAACGGTCCAATTCAAGGGCATGCGCGTTCGCTGTAACGTCCCACGAACCTATGCTCGCGCCAAATAGGAAAAGTACAAATCCGCAGGGTAGGGCACTGGGTATGATGGAAAGTACCGGAAGTAGAACACAGGATGCCAATATTGTGCAGTATAGAATCGTGTGAAGTGTTACACATCTTAAGAGTAGGGCTGTTGCCGGCATCGCGGGAAGTGCGCCGGCCCCAAGGCAAAGCAATAGTGCTCCCAGTTGGGAAGCATCCAGATGCAAACGGCCTTTCACATATGGAACCATCGGCGCCCAGGTTGCCATGGCGACGCCGAGAGCAAAAAAAAGGCGGCGGGACGAACCGGTCGCCCACTTTAAGCGGCTATCTTCAGAGGTGGCTTCGCGCCGATCTCTCATTCTAGCTCTTGAGTAATAAAGGGAAGGTGTTGATGGCGTTTAGGAAACAGTACGTGTATGCGCCGATTGAAACCGGATCAGGGAGGGACTCAACCATCGTAGCGCGGAAAGGCGTTCCTTGCTGGCTTTATGTTCGTTTCATCAACCATTTGCTTCCCACGCTTGCGTCGTGAAAAGAACCCCTGGCTACATGCCGAGGGGTCTTTGCTTAAAGACTATTCTGCGGCCTGAAGTGTTGCCACATGCTGCCTAAGTTTCGGCATAACATCATGTGCAAGCAATTCCATTGTCCGCTTATGCATGGCGGGAATGTCCCAGTCTTTCTGGGTCATCAGCAGCGTTCCGAACGGGCCGCCCATTTGATCGACGAAGGCGACAAGTTTGTCGAGTACGGTTTTTGGCGAGCCCGAAACCACCATCCAATTGAGGCAATTCTTCCTGGTAACGTCAGCATCCGGCGTATCCTTTGATGGCTTGAGCACACCGAGAAGTTTGAAGGCGGCCATATCCTCGATAATATAGTCGTAATAGGCGCCGTACGATGTCTTGTCCCGCGCAAGGTAGTCGGCCGCTTCCTGATCCGTGTCGGTAACTAGGATGGAACGTGCGACGCGCCATTTCTTTCGGTCGAGTTTACGGCCGGCGTTTGAGCAGCCGATAGCGTATTGCTCCCAATGAGTAGCGACATTTTCGGGGGGCGTGAAATTCGCTGAAACGATGTTCCAACCCCGTTCTCCGGCCTGCCGCGCGCTGCTGGATGAAGGGCTCATCACGGAGATCGCAATTGGTGGATATGGTTTTTGATAGGGTTTCTGCATCGGTCCGAAACCGAGTGATGGAATTACCTGTTCCTTGACGACCACTTTCCAGTATTTGCCGATAATTTCATAAGGTGGATCTGAGGCCCAAATCTTGTGAATGATGTCAACGGAATCGGCGACCATTTCAGCACGGTTCATTTCAAGCGTGTTGAACAACTCCATATCTGTGGTAAGACCGCCGGGCCCAACACCCATGATATATCGTCCGTTCGACAGGTGATCGAACTGCGCAACGCGGCCTGCAACGCTCGCCGGGTGCTGCTGCGGTAGGTTGAGCACGCCCGTGGCAAATTTGATGTTCTGGGTAGCATGAATCAAGGTCGCGAAAAACTGCAGCGGATCAACGATCGGCTCAGAAGAAGCGCTAGTGTGTTCACCAACCCAGGCTTCCGAGAACCCAAGCTTGTCCGCAAGAATGATGGCCTCACGGTCTTCCTGCAACGCTGTTGTTATGTTCCGCTTAAGATCATGAAGCGGCATCATGAAGAGACCAAGATCCATTTTAACACCCCTATGCTACTCAATTCTGTAAGTGACGCTTCGCCAGCTACAAAGCTGCTTAACGCAAGACCTGTGCCATCGCGAAAGCAATCGCCTTATCTCCTTGATGTTCAAAACTGCATCTACGGCTTCGGAAGCTTTCACAGATAGCTTCAGATTAGATTGAGGATTTGCCCGCCAGGGAGAATGATTGAGACAGGTTGAGACTGTTTGAGATGTCTGGGTGTCACCAATACTGGGTAGACGATCCTGACACTGATCCTACTGATGACCTTGCGCTCTTTCGGCAGTTTGAATCTTGTTGTAATCATGACCAGCAAGGGCTTGAGCGATTCAACGAGTAGTTGGTCGAGTTATTGCGACGCAGCGCTTCAGGACCACGCGTCTCAACCGCGCTGCGTTAGTAGGTTCATGCTACACCCGCGACGCTGAAGGAAGTGCCATGTCTGATGGACTGTTGCTCCGCGAAGTAACCTGCTTGCCGCCCAGGTTGTCCAGCCAGACTCTTTAAGCACTAGCGCTGCTTAGGTACTTCAAGTTCATTGGGCGTCGTGCTGGCGTCTGTTCGGCTCATTTTCGCATCGTCGCATTGTTGACTGATGACACCGCCAAGCGGCTTAAGCTCATTCTCCTTAGCGCAAGATAACCCGACGAAATTGCCAGCGTTCGGGAGCGGTGCAGTAATCTGTCTGAAAAAAATGATGTTGCTACGGTTTCTTTCGTCTTTGTTGCCTGTGCTTTCTCAAACCACGCCATTCTGCTGAAATGGATGTTGTTGATCCCGTTTCCATCGCTTGGCGATGAACATGTGGCAAAAGGGGACCCTTTCACGATTTTCTCAACAGGCTTGACCCAAAAAGCAAATGTTTTATCGTTTGATTCAAATTATTGTTAAGTCTGTCGGCCTAGTTCCGGATCCTCCTTACGAACCATCGCGGGCTTTGGGTTCTCATGCGTAAGATCGTCGGCTGCGGCGTTATTTGTGCGTGAGCGGTAGGCCCTCTTCTACCTCTGGTAGAGCTTGTTTTTTACCATCTAAGGTCGGACGAACTCGAACTCGGGCAAGGAGAGTCTTGTGTTACGGGGAGTAGTCAAAGGCTATAGCTATGACAGAGAGGATTGACAGTAAACGATATATAATTTTCAAAAACGCCAGCGATTCTGCCCAATTTGCATCGGCATAGCAACTGGGTTTTACATTCGCTTACTCATGGGCGATGGCCGATAGGTTTGCCGCATAAAAACTAGGCACCGTCTCCAATATGTAAAGTTTAGCTTTGCATTTCGCTGCTAAACCGGTAGAATTGCCCATTAAACAGCTGCGAGATTGCTGCAATGCTTCTATTTCCCGATGGAGTGGGTATGTGATTGACGCAAACGCACATAAAGCGCGCATCTTGTCGTCTCTGAATACAAACGATGCGCGGAACTTGGTAAATTCTTCTTGGCGTCGCTGTGTAGAGGTGTATGGGCTCGACCCAATCCAACGCAGACGCCCCAAGATACTTACGAGAACTGAATGGCGTAGCGAGGCAGAGCCTCTCGAACCCTACCGAGATATCATCGAACGAGGCTTGTTTGAACTCTTCGCATTTGTTGATCCTTCTGGTTATGAAGTGTCGTTCTGCAGCAAAGCCGGGGTTACGATCCTAAATTTGCCAGTGAGCGGGGCAGGTGCCGCCCCAAGTCTTGAATGTCCCGGATCGCTTTGGACCGAGGAAGCCGAGGGCACCAATGGAGTTGGCACCTGTATCTGGGAGGAACGCGCTGTTTCTGTCTATAAGACGGAACATTTTCTGAGCCGTTATGTGAATAACTGCTGCGCAGCTGCGCCTCTATTCTCCACCTTTGGAGAAATACTCGGGGTGTTCAATATCACGACAATCTCTCCAAAAATATCACCGGAAATGCACCAGTTGGCGTTCAATGTGCTAACTAAAATGGCCGACGAGGTGGAACGCCGTCTTTTTCGCCATCAGTACCGGGATCATTGTCTCGTTGAGATGCGCGTGGCGCCCGATCGGCTTGCGCTAATAGCCGCGCATGCGGAAGGATCGTTGGTCGCAGCGGACAAACACGCCAAAACATTCTTGGAAGATAGCGGCTTTGGGGTCGACGGCAAATCTTTATGGAACTATTTCGACCGTGATAATGCTTTTTTCGCGGAAAGCGGCAATAAGGCCGCTTGGCTGGTTCACAAAAAAAATGGCACACGCGTGCCCAGTAAGATACACTTTCCTGTTCGTAAACTAGATCATTCATCAAGACCCAGCGGGAACATTCAGAATGGACTTCCTGCGGCGCGCACGTTGCGAGAAGCAGGATGCAATGACTTGCGGATGATCCGCAACGTTGACCTCCTCGAGCGGGTGCGTGAAAGCGGACTTTCGGTGCTCCTGCTCGGCGAGACTGGTACGGGCAAAGACGTAATGGCGCGCGCCATTCATGCAGACGGGCCTCGTTCTAAGAAGCCGTTCGTCGCACTCAATTGTGCAGCGCTGCCCGAAACGCTTATAGATAGTGAACTCTTTGGCTACAGCGCCGGTGCTTTCACTGGCGCGAAAAAGGATGGGCAGGCGGGGCGGATAGTGGAAGCCGATGGCGGCACGTTGTTCCTGGACGAAATTGGAGATATGCCGCTCGGTCTGCAAACGCGGCTGCTGCGATTCCTTGAGAACGGCGAGGTGTTGCCGATAGGGGGCGCTGCAGTAAGGCGTGTAGATGTCCGTGTGATCGCTGCAACCAATGTCTCAATCATCCAGGCCACAAAAGATGGCCGGTTTCGCTCGGATCTATATTATCGACTTGCTGGTGTGGTGGTTAACCTGCCCACACTACGCGAGCGTAGTGATTTCGAGATAATTGTTTCGAAGCTGCTAGAAACCCAACGGGGCGGTGGTGCGGTCTCGGTTTCGCCAGCTGCCATGCAAGCCTTGAAATCCCATGATTGGCCGGGCAATATTCGGGAGCTACGCAACGTACTACAACGGGCAGTCTGTTTTACTGATGGTGGCGCAATACTTCCGGAGCATCTTTTCTTCGATATCGAGATCAATGCCGGATTGACGCCGTCGGCTGTTTTGTCACCTGCTTCAAGTTCAATGACTCCGCCACAGGCGTCAAATGTTTATCAGGACGAGGAGCGGGCTAGGATACTCGCAGCATTGCGCACTCATAATGATGATGCTGCTGAGACCGCTAAGACGCTGAAATTGAGCCGGGCAACCTTCTACCGCCGTCTCAAGGAGTTGGGTATCCGCCCCCGAGGCACGCGTCGTATTCGGATTAATTCATTAAACTGATTAACCACAAACTCAAGAATTTCGTTGATTCTATAGGCTGTTAGGTTGCTGCTTTTCATCTCAATGAGGTGGCATTTAATATCTCCAAGTCTTTCGGGCGAATAGCGCCGCCGTGCGACGCTATTCGCCGCGTGGCAGGAACGGCTCGATGATCAAATCAATCAGCCCACGGAAACGGCGTCCATGCCAGACCAATCCAGATCCTTCGGTTTCTTCTCGCACTAGAGTATGTTTAACCAATCCGATCAGAATGGAATGGGAGTAACCGTCGACCACACGGTCTAAGGCACAATCGAAAACCGCCTCCGCGGTTGCCAGTACAGGCGCACCTGTTGCCAGCGTACTCCAATTGGCTCCGGAAAACTTTTCGCTCGCAGTCAGGCTACCTTTAGCAAATCGTAACGCCAGATCTCGTTGGTCTCTGCCCAGCACATTCACTGCAAAACGGGCTTCAGCGACTAGAAGATCGTGTGCTGAAGCTTCCTTATTGACGCAGACGATCAAGGATGGTGGATCAGCTGAAAGACTGCAAATAGCAGTTGCTGTTAAACCCGCACATTTTTCTCCCTCCCCAGTGGTTATAACGGCCACGCCTGCAGCCATAGAGGCCATGGCGTGAATAAATGCTTCGCGCTCGCGCATGATTTATAGTTCCCTTCAGTGGGGGATTGGTGGCAACGCCAGTCAACGTTTGTGGTTTAGCTGCCAGCCTGAGAGATGAATTTCACGTTGAGATAGGCTTCCACTGCTTCCACGCCACCCTCTGAGCCGTAGCCAGAGTCCCTCACGCCACCAAACGGCGTTTCTGGCAGTGCTAGGCCAAGGTGGTTAATGGTGATCATTCCGCTTTCAATGCGCTGTCCCAGCGCCGTTGCAGTGCTCGTAGAGCGGGTCCAGGCATATGCTGCAAGACCGTAAGGCAAACGATTGGATTCGGTGATGGCCTCATCGAGGTCATGGAAAGGGATCATCAGCGCCAGAGGGCCGAATGGCTCTTCCTGCATCATGCGCATTTCATGTGTCAGCTCGGTAACGATAGTAGGTTCGTAGAAGCAACCCGCATTGGCAAGGCGACGGCCGCCAGTGGTGAGCTTTGCGCCTTTGGAAATTGCGTCATTGACCAAAGTCTCGATGGCTGTCACCCGACGCTCGTTGATGAGGGGCCCCATTGTCGTCTCCGGATCAAGCCCATTGCCGAGCTTCAACGCACTGGCTCTCGCTGTAAAACGTTCGACGAACTCTTCATAAACGCCGTCTTGGACGATGAAACGGGTAGGCGCCACGCAGACCTGACCAGCATTGCGGAATTTAGCGGAAACCAGGCGGTCGACCGCGGTGGTAATGTCAGCATCATTGAACACCAGCGCTGGACCGTGGCCACCCAGCTCCATTGTCGCACGCTTCATATGCTGCCCGGCAAGCGCTGCCAACTGCTTTCCAACCGGCACAGAGCCGGTAAAGGAAACCTTGCGGATAACCGGATGTGGAATGAGATAGGAAGAGATTTCAGCGGGCACACCATAGACGAGATTAACGACACCTTCGGGTAACCCGGCTTCGGCAAAGCAGGCGACCAGCGCGGCCGGTGCCCCTGGCGTTTCCTCAGGCCCCTTCACGATGATGGAGCAGCCTGCAGAAAGCGCTGCGGACACTTTTCTCACCACCTGATTGATAGGAAAATTCCACGGCGTGAAAGCTGCTACCGGGCCTACGGGTTCCTTGAGGACGAGCTGGTAGACGCCTTCCGCGCGCGCTGGGATAACCCTGCCATAGGCACGCCGGGTTTCTTCAGCAAACCAGTCGATAATATCTGCCGCCGAGAGCGTCTCGAGAACTGCCTCAACGCGTGGTTTGCCCTGCTCCGTCGTCAAGATGGTGGCCGTTTGCTCAACTCTTTCGCGGAGCAGATCTGCGGCTCTGCGCATGATCTTGCTACGTTCAAGCGGCGAGGTTTTGCGCCAAATTTCAAAGCCGCGCGCCGCTGCCGCCAGTGCCAGGTCGAGATCGGGTCTACCGGCATGCGCAACGGTCCCGATCTTCTCACCAGTCGCGGGGTTAACGACATCAATCGTCAGGCCACTTTGCGCTTCGCGCCATCTGCCGTCTATAAAAAGCGTTGTGTTTGAGTAGCTCATAAAATCCCCGATATCTCTTTCATTTAGGCGCCCAGCGGTCTCGTCGCCCGCAGCGTCGTCAAGCAAGTACAGGCAAGCGGCGTGCCAGCGCTGCTTGGCGCTTAAGGTTTATGGATTTCCTAGCCAGCACAATGTCTACATCTGGCATGATAGTTGCGAATATATCGTTCGAGGCAAATAGCGATTGTATCTTCGTTGGCCGGCGTCGCGTCAAATTTCGGCCAACGACGGGGCATATAGGATGGAGTGGAAAATGTTTGACTATATCGTCGTTGGGACAGGGCCGGGCGGGTCAGTCGTGGCGTCGCGGCTAGCAGAGCTCGATGGCGCGAAAATATTAGTCTTTGAGCAAGGGCCCCGCGACCGGAACCCCTATATCCATATTCCGGTAACCTACTACAAAACAGCCAAAGGCTCCCTGCTGTCGCGCTTTGAAGTTCAAAACGGCACGCCTGGACGTAGTGCTGAATACCCTGAAATGGTGCAAGGCCGCGTAATGGGCGGCGCTAGTTCCGTTAACGCAATGGTCTATATGCGTGGCGTGCCCGAGGATTATGACCATTGGGGCGAAGAAGGATGTACCGGCTGGTCTTATAAGGACGTGCTGCCTTATTTCCGCAAGGCCGAACGTAACGAGCGCTTTGCTGGTGAAACACACGGAACGAGCGGGCCGCTTTGGGTGTCAGACCAGCGCGCTACCCACAAGCTTACCAAGCTTTGGCTACAGGCTTGTCAGTCCAGCGGCATTCCGTTTAACGCTGATTTTAATTCTGGAAGTCAGGCGGGCTGCGGACTTTATCAGGTCATGATGCGGGACGGAAAGCGTTGTAGCGCAGCAGCAGCATATCTTCGGCCGGCCGAGGCCCGCGGCAATCTCACGGTATGGACCGGCAAGCGCGTGGTCAGGATCATCTTGGAAAATGGCCGTGCCCGCGGCGTAGAATACCTGGAAAGGGGCCATATCAAGCGTGTTTATGCAGATTGCGAGGTTATCGTGAGCGCCGGCGCAATCAACTCGCCTCACCTTCTTATGACATCTGGAATAGGGCCCGCGGCGGATTTGCTGGCAGCGGGGGTGGACGTCTTGCATGATCTGCCTGGGGTTGGACAGAATTTGCACGACCACGTCGATATGTTTCTTATATATGACCTCACAGGCCCGCATAGCTACGACAAATACAAGAAGCCGTATTGGCAGGCTGCAGCTGGCTTGGAATATCTGCTTTTCCGGAAGGGCCCCGCGACCAGCAATGTTTGCGAGGGCGGCATGTGCTGGTGGGGCGATAAGGACGCGGCAACACCGGATCTGCAATATCATTTTCTCCCTGGCGCCGGAGTCGAGGAGGGTTCAGAAACCACGCCAAGCGGCAATGGCTGTACGGTTAACCTATACCAGATGCGCCCGCGCTCGCGTGGCGAGGTACGGTTGCGCAGCCCCGATATCGGTACCAGGCCAATCGTCGATCCGAGATATCTCAGCGATCCCTACGATGTTGCGTGCTTGAGCGAGGGCGTACGCATTGGTCTGGAGATCATGTCAAGCGCCGAACTCGCCCCCTATATCAAAAACCTTCACCGTCCGCAGACGGCGCTGAACACAAAGGCAGAGCGCGAAGCATTCGTCCGCGAAACCGCTCAGGGAGCTTTGCACCCCTGTGGGACATGCAAGATGGGAACCGACGATCTTGCGGTCGTCGATCCGGAATTTCGTGTTCATGGTATCGACGGACTGCGCGTTGTCGATACATCGGTGATACCGTTTGTGCCATCGGGAAATCTGACCGCGCCTACCATCATGATGGGTGAACGGGCGGCTGATTTCATAAAGGGCAATCAACTATAGGCAGGTTAATCCGGCGCCGGTCAGGACATGCCGAGCGCAAGTTTCAGTGCGCCAGTATGGCTGGCTCACGGACTCCCTTTGGAGCGCCCAGTTTCCGACCCGCTAATGACTGGAATGAACTAGAGATGCCGGACGGAAGCTTCCGAACCTAGAACGCCCGCGTTTTGCGGGCTCAATGAAAAAGGTTTGCCGACCAGGCAAGCTCGAGCCGAGGGACATTAAAACCCCACAACATAGTCACCAGAACTGCGAGCAATATTCCGGGCATACGCCGTATATACGTCCAAAGGTAAGTGTCGGCGACCGTTTGCATTTGCGGCGAAGCTCAGATTGTACATCGTGTTTGCGAGACTTTTAGTCGCGGTCTGAGACGCATTGCGATCGAACGCGATGTGCTGTTTCGTGGTATATGATTTTGGACATTTTCGGTAATGAGTTTCACCGCAAGATTCCGTCAGAAGTCTATGACGGGTTCGGATCTTTCGTTTCGGCCTGAGTCAAAACAATGGAGATCAAAGTCGCCATTTGGTCCGAAGATGTCGGGCGACCTACTGATCATTATTTTGAAAGGCAAGGCTTTGAAAAGCCGCGGGCCGAATTCCACCCTTTGTCCTCGCGCCGATAATGGTGTGATAGTGAATGGGACTCGTTGCGAGCCACAATAACCCGCACTCCGCTATAAATTAACGCGACCGCCCGTCTCGCCCGGACCGTAGATATTCATCCTCGTCCTGCCGTTGGTCCAATTTATTCTCGATGGGAGGCAGAGCAAAGTAGCAATGAGTTGGGATGAGAAAGTCGGTTTTCGATGTTTTTTGGCACGATGTTTGCTGATGGCAGTTTAGAGACTGACTTGGATAAGCGCGTGTACACGCCACAACGCGGCATTGTGCACGTGCAACAAACATCGAAGGATCAGAATGTCGTGTGGAATTTGGCTGGTAGAACGACGCGCTTGGACAAGAATACGAAATGCCGTCCGGTCGCGATGGTTTTGATTACCTAGTTTTGGCGTGCATCTCCTGCCGTCTCCTTTCGCTGAGGTCGCCGCCTCCTTTGCCTCAGCGTTATGCGACCGTCTAATTCCCAGTTAGACGGTCGCAGACTTCCCGCCTTTTTAGATATTGCCTTCTGCTCATTAGCAAGAATTGCCGGGATACAGCAGCCCCGCGCAATCCCGCACTCTTCGGCCATTTATCGAACGGAGAGGGTATACTGCGGGAATTTGTCTGCTCAAACACAAAATAGGGTTGGCTCATGAAAAAAGAATTTTTGAAATACTCGACGGCTCTTAGCGTCATCGCGCTATCGCTCCTATCGCCAGATATGGCCGGTAAGGCTTTTGCCATGTCGGGACCAACTGCCATTGAGATCGATGGCGGTCTGCTTGGGCCGCTAGAGCTCTCCGGCGGTGCCGGCGGCTACTTCGCCTATCTTAGCGATACATCGAATAAAACAGCAGATCCCGGAAGTTTCAACGGCGATAAGTCCACGAGTGCCAACCTAGCCGAGTCGTTGGTCGAGCTGCAAAAAACCACGGGTGAGCTCCAGTATACAATCGAGATTGGCGCGTCTGCCGGGACACCTACGCTTGGGGGGCCGGCGGAAAAAGCTACGGTCAACGCTTTTCGCACAGGTCCGCTCTACGCCGGATATATCACTGTAGCGCCAACCAATTCGCCGGTAACGGTCTCCGTTGGGCAGATCGGGTCTGTGGAAGGATTTGAATCAGCTCTCACTTACAACAATGCAAACCTTTTCGCTTCCGACATTTGGTACGTCGAGAATTCTCAGAGCGTCGGCGTCTCGGCTAATTATGCTAAGGGACCAGTCAATGTCACCGTTGAGTTCGGCGATGGCTGGGATACAAGGGTATTCAACTTTGTCCAGGCGCTGGGAACTTACACAATTAACGACACTAACAGTGCAAGCCTTTTTTACGCAGGCAATTTGAGCCGAACGGGCGTGGCCGCATCAACCTACAATCAGACGCAGGTGGGGTACGGAAATAATTTCATAAATTCACAGATGTATGGGGCCTTTTATAGCTTCACCACCGGCAATTTAAACATCGTTCCCGAAGTGCAGTATGTATACGCCAAGGTGGACCATCAGGTCGGCATTGATAAATTCACCAGCAATTTCGGCGTCACCATGCTGGGCGATTATAGTTTCGGCAAAACACCATACTCGCTTGGTGCGATGGCAGAGTATTTTACTAGCAATGGACCAAGTTACTGGTTCATCGCGCCACATGCTGAAGGCGTTGGCTTCGAATTGACCCCGACATGGCAATATAAAGATCTATATGCCCGCGTTTCAGCTGGGTATCTGCATTTGCTTGACGGAAGTTACGCGGGAGATGGCGTCACGGGCGCATACGGCAATTCTGGATACGGGAAAAATGTGTTCTCGATGGGGCTGGAGTCAGGCATTCTATTTTAATAGTTGTTCTAAACAATCTGGCAGAGGCGCAAGCCTCCGCCAGATTGGCATCCACGCGTGGCTGATTAATTCTCTGCATAATCTCAAATTTTTTCGAGCTATCCTGAGACAAAATGAGATCGCTTAGAAACACTCTTTCTGGCGCAATGCCGAGATTTTTACGGTACCGCAGTTAAGAGCCTTTGAGACAAACGAGAGCACGTCTGACGGCTATTTTGGCACAGTAGTTGCATTCAAACACAGCAATAGTTACTGCTCACTATTTACTTTGCTGAGCATTATCGCATTTTTTCGGATTCCGGGCAACCGGGTGAGGGGTTCGATGCCGACGGTAACCTTCAATAATGTCTCGAAAGTCTTCGGTGATTACTTCGCTATTCGAGATGTGAATTTCAAGATTGACGACGGAGAATTCGTTGTCTTCGTTGGACCGTCCGGATGCGGAAAGACCACCACATTGAGGATGCTGGCGGGGTTAGAAACACCGTCCTATGGAAACATCTTCTTCAACGACGTGGAAATGACTTTGGTGCCGCCTGGCCGTCGCGATATCTCGATGGTTTTTCAGAGCTATGCGCTGTATCCGCACCTGTCGATATACAATAATCTTGCCTTCGGTCCGCGCGCCAGACACGAAGACAAGCGCGCGACCGACAAGAAAATTCGTGAAGTGGCCCAGCTACTCGGGCTTGACACCTTGCTGTCTCGTCGTCCGAGCGAGCTCTCGGGCGGTCAAAGGCAGCGTATCGCTTTGGGCCGCGCTATGGTCAGACAGCCAAAAGTCTTCCTCCTCGACGAGCCGCTTTCTAATCTCGACGCAGCACTCCGTGCCCAGATGCGCGTCGAGATAACCGACCTTCAGCGCAGACTTGGGGTAACGACCGCTTATGTCACGCATGATCAGGTCGAGGCGCTAACTATGGGTCACAGAATCGCGGTGTTCAACAAAGGTCAGCTTCTACAGATTGATACGCCACGACGACTTTATAAGCAGCCGGTCGACCAGTTTGTCGCGACATTCATCGGTTCTCCCAAAATGAACATCGTCCCGGCGAGTTTTGATTACGGTGAGCAGAAGCTAAGGTTAAAATGTTTTGGTCGGACAATTCCGCTTTCGGATTGGCAGTCAAAAGCGGTTCATGCGGGGAATATCCGCGATGTGAATATTGGCCTGCGCCCACAGGATGTCTATTGGACCCAGGACGCACCTAGCCGATGTACGCAGAGAATTTCCGGACTTGTTCATACCGTTGAGCCGACGGGAGCAGAGACTTTTGTCATCGTCGACATAGAAGGGCAATTCGTCGAGGCCCAGTTTCCAAGCTTTTCTGAAATCCGCATTGGCGATACGGTAGAGTTGGTCTTTGATGTAGAAGATTTATATGTTTTCGACTCTCAAACCGGGCTGAATTTGCTTGCAGATTGTTCGAGGTCAAGTGGCTCACTTCTTATCTCCGCGTGACCCAGAGTTGAGACTCCCAATAGCAGGCGGCACCGATATGCGATGAACCCAGGAGAACCGATCGTCGTGGACGATATAGGATCGCTATATAATGACGTTTTAACCGCCGCCGATACCGTAACCTTGGCGGGAGATCTTGCCCGGTTCCTGCCGAAGAGTGCGTGGCAGTCCGAGCGTTACGGGTGTTTTTGCTGCGCGAGCTCTGACGAGATACGTGCGGCAGAGCTGCACCCCTGGGTAACGCCTCGTCGTTCCTTAAGTACGGAGATTGATATGGGACCGATCGTATACCGCGACGCGCCACTCAAACCAGATGATGGCGTTGAAGAACCGCACCACCGATGGATCAATTATCCAGTTCCAGAGGGTTGGACTGATCCTGTCATATCGCTATGGCAATTGACCGGCGAACATTTTACCGACCAGCACGGCCATATAGAGTGGAACTATATTCTTGAAGGGCAGCTGTTCCTCGAAGTCGAAGGGATTAAAGTTGAACTAAGCAAAGGCGACATATTTTGTATCCCGGCTGATAAAAAAGCCCATTATACGGCACCAAATCACGTGAAGATGTTTGCGGTCTACGGGGCCAACCCGAAAGCGATCATGCCGACCGAACAGTTTTATAGAAAGCTTACTGATAAGATTTGAAGATGTTCAAAGCGCGGTAACCATTGGTTCCGGCGCGCTCGCTCGAAGCCTCTCGATGCGAAAAACATGCGTAATAACTTGCTCTTTTAAATGCTTACCCAAAGGGAATTATCAATGCGGTTACTTAAGTATCCAGATGCGCCGCTTACACGTGATGAGACTAAGGCCGCTGAACCTAGGCATAGATGGATCAACTATCCATCCCCCGAGGGGTGGGTGGAGCCAGTCTTGTCATTTTGGGAGTTGACCGGCGAGTATTGGACCGATCATCACGTCCAAATCGAGTGGGATTACATCGTCGAAGGCCAGCTCTTCCTTGAAGTCGATGGCGTTGAGATGGAATTCAATAAAGGCGATGTCGCCTGCATTCCCCCGGGAAAGCTTGGCCATTACAGAGCGCCCGTATATGCAAAAATGTTGGCAATTTACGGCCCTAACCCTGATGCGATTATGGT